>ERZ1674037.11-NODE-11-length-83753-cov-21.864668_pt1 | contig 83753 bp, 68 predicted proteins | sample MGYA00581136_ERZ1674037 | MGnify/ENA primary metagenome ERZ1674037 (study PRJEB41354, sample SAMEA4873341) | human saliva metagenome | biome: human-associated habitat [ENVO:00009003]; feature: mouth environment [ENVO:08000002]; material: saliva material...
ATCGCTCGTCTTGGTCGTGCATCCGGTGTGCACCTGGTGCTGGCAATGCAGAGACCTGACGCGAAGATTATCTCGGGTGAGATTCGCTCCAACTTCATGTGCCGTATTGCCGCTGGTACTCTCACCTCTGCGGCAAGTGTCATGACTCTGGAATCTGGTGCAGGAACCACCATTCGACCGGACATTAAGGGTCGAGGGATGATGTACCTGAATGGTAAGTTGTATGACTTCCAAGGGTTCTTCGCCGCCCCAGACTTCATTGATAAATGGCTACAGGAGAACCAGCAGGACGCCTCCAGCCATAACGTTCGGCAGGAGCAGGTGGACGGGCAAACTGTCGTCCATACGGGGGAGAAGGACGCTGACGGAAACCAGCGTAGCTTCACACTCGGAAAGAAAATTGACTCCGATGAAGCGTACATCCCTGACTGGGGCGAGGACATGGACGTCATCAGTGAGCACGGTACCCGAGGCATGGAAGAGCTCTAACCAGCGAGCGCATTGCAGAAAGAACACCGGCACCCCTACCTTAGATTCTAGGGTGGGGGTGCCGGTGGTTTTGTGTGTTGGTGTGGCTGTTTACTCGATGTCTGTGAGTAGGTTGGTGCAGGCTTGGTAGATTGCTTCTTTGGTGGTGTCTTCGTCGTATCCGCGTGCGGCGAGTTGTCTGCTGATGCGGATGGTTAGTTTCTGTGTGTTGAGGGTTTCGATGTTGTTGGGTTTGATTGCTTTGCTGATGATTTTTTCGGCGTGTTTGATTGCTTGGGTGAGGTTTTCGTTGTAGGCGCCCATTTCGGAGAGGACGTCTTCGACGGTGTTGGGGTCGATGCCGTGTTCTTTGGTGAGGGTGTGTTTCATTTTTTCGGCTGAGGTGTGTTTGTTTTTTGCGCGGTCGGTGCGTATGTATTCGGCGACGTATTCTGCGTCGTTGAGGTATTTTTCTTGGGTGAGTTGGGTGATGATTTGGGTGAGTTCGGGTTCTTTGATGCCTGCGTTGGCGAGGGTGGTGGTTACTTGGTGTGTGGTTTTCATGTGGTGGGCGAGGTGTTTGCGGAGTTTTTGGAGGTCGATTTTTGTGGTGGTCATGGGGTGGTGTCTTCCTTTGGTGGGTGTGGTTGAAGGTGGGGCTTGGAAGTGTTGTGTCTTCTTTGCCCCACCTTCTTATTGTACTTAGGGTGTGGTGGGGTTTGGGTTAGAATTCTTCGTCGAGGGCTGACGGTGCTTTTCGGGTGGTGGTGGGTGCTTCCTGTTGGGGGTTGTCTTCGGGGGTGTATTTGATGATGGGTTCAGCGTGTTTGTTGCCGTAGGCGGTGTAGGGTACTTCGGGGAAGATTTCGGCGGCGATTTTGTTGCCGATTTCTTGGATGGTGGTGATGTCGGTTTGTGCGAGGGTGTCGATGAAGTTGCCGCGTCCTTGGGCTTTGACGGGTTCGTCGCCGTTGTCGGGCTGGTAGCTGTAGTAGGCTCCGCTCTTTTTGATGACGTCTGTTTCTACGCCGAGGTCTGCGAGTTCGCCGTAGGTGTTGATGCCGACGTTGTAGAGGATGTCGAATTCTGCCTGCTGGAACGGGGGAGCCATTTTGTTCTTGACAATCTTGGCTCGGGTGCGGTTGCCGATAGTCTCCCCGGCGGCGTTCTTGATGGGACCGGTACGGCGGATGTCTACACGGACGGATGCGTAGAACTTCAACGCCTTACCGCCAGTGGTGGTCTCGGGGTTACCGAAGAACACGCCAATCTTCTCACGAAGCTGATTGATGAAAATCGCGGTCGTATTGGTAGCGGCAAGACGACCAGTAATCTTACGCAGAGCCTGACTCATCAGGCGAGCTTGCAAACCAACATGCGAATCGCCCATGTCACCATCAATCTCAGCACGCGGAACAAGAGCCGCAACCGAATCCACCACAATAATATCCACCGCCCCAGAGCCAACAAGCATGTCCATAATGTCCAACGCCTGCTCACCAGTATCCGGCTGAGAAACCAGCAACTCATCCAAATCCACACCAATACGAGCCGCATACAAAGGGTCAAGAGCATGCTCAGCATCAATAAACGCCGCCACACCACCAGCCTTCTGCACATTAGCCACCATATGCAACGCCAAAGTCGTCTTACCCGAAGACTCAGGACCATACACCTCAACCACACGACCCTTCGGCACACCACCAATACCCAAAGCCGCATCCAAAGCAATCGAGCTCGTTGAAACAGCTTCAGCAACACGATGCTTACGGTCACCCATACGCATCACCGCACCAGCACCATAATTCTTATCAATCTGAGCCATAACAGCCTCAAGAGCACGCGCACGACCCTCACCAGGCACCTCAGAAACAGCCACGGACTTCTTCACACGACCCATAAAAAATAGCCTCCACAAAAGACAAAAACAAAACAAAGGGGTACCCCACCATCATACCTGAAACCAGGACAAACATCGGGGGCACACAAAACATAGCAAACCACGATATGATAAACAATCATGAACAACACCCAACCCGACAACCAGAAACCCACCCTCCAACAAGTACTCTTCCCCTGGATGCATCAACAATATTGGGGCAACACATGGAGCCTCCTACCCCTCACATGGGCAGGAACCACCTGGCTAATCCTCAGCATCCTCCTCACCACCACAGGATTCACCACCGCAACAACCCTCATCCCCCTCGCCGCAACAGTAACCGCAATCGGACTCATCCCCCTCGCCCTACGACTACTCGACTACGACAAATGGTTCATGCCCACCTTCAACTGGTTCGCAGTAACCTCGCAGGACGTGACGAAGGCGCTCGCTACTGGCGTGGGGTTGGGGGTGTTCGCTCAGGCTGTTTCGTTCGTGGCGACGAACGTGGTGCATCTGGACACGAGTAGCAATACGAATAATTCGTTGAGCGGTCTTGAGATTCCGACCCTGTTTATTGCTACTGTTTTTTTGGTGCCTCTGATTGAGGAAGTTATCTACCGTGGCATCGTCATGGACACCTTGCAACGGTTCGGTGCCACAGCTCTGGTGAGTATTCTGATTCAGGGAGCGGTCTTTGCGGCAGGGCATTTCGTTGAAACCCCTATGACCATGTTTGCAGGCGTTCAGTTCTTCATCCTGCTCGTTATCGGTCTGACTCTCGGCTGGTTGAGAACTAAGACGAACAGTATTGGCTCCACCTACATCGCTCACGCGGTCTACAACATCATCACCCTAGTGTTCCTCCTCGGATTCATCCGCTTCTAACTGCTAGAATAGATGCACCCACACCACAGCAACAGACGCTGAGGTCGTGGGTGCATCATTATTTTGCCCAGGTCAAGGAAAAATACCCCATGCTCAATCAGCAACAGGCAAACATCCTCAAATACATTGCCAACAAGCCCCCTATCTCCGACCAGCTACCTCCCAGTCTTAACCCTACTACCGGGTACCCGCTCACCCCGGAACAGCTCAATGCACCTCACCCCACTAGCACTACGGTAGGTAACCGGCACCAGAGTCTACTCCAACAGAGGCTCCACAACACACTCATGACGGTTGCCGCTGAAGCAAAAGATTACAAGGGCTACATCACCGCTGAAGCTCTCATCATTGAAGACCCCGAAATTCTCAGTAAGCTCGACAGCTCAAAGCTCTCTCCGTCGCTGGTCATGAACCTCTACGGATGCCACGCCAACATGGTAGCCCAGCGGTACTCTAAAATCCTTGGAATCCAGACCGACACCGTTGAAATGGTACGCGGTACAGCCTTCCACGAAATCTACGAGAACCTGCTCAAGTTCCCCCCTGAAGAGCGAACCATCGACAAAGCACAGAACCTCATCAAGAGCACCCTCCTCACTGGCAAGTACCCTCAAATCAACCAAGACGAAGAGCAAATCCGGTGGCTCGTAAACACTGTGCGCAACGGATTCAGCTTCCGCCGCCCTGGACAGCCCCCGGAGACACCCCAAAACACCCAACTTCACCAGCTCCCGAACGGCAAATCGCCCCTTGAAGTGCCCCTCGGAGGGAACATCGGTGGGGCAAAACGTAGAACCTTCGGAATCATCGACCGCATCACCAACCACAACGGTGAAGGAACCATCCAAGACTACAAGACTGCATCCAAGCTCAAGCAGTATTACCTCACCTACACCAAAAGAACCGGACCCAACGCAGGCGAGACCATCCCCAGACTTCCCGAACGCATCACGAACCGTGAAGGACTGACCAGCTGGCAACTGCCTGACGGATTCAGAGAAGCATTCCAGCAGTACAGCTACCTCTTGCTCGCCGAGCAGAACGGCTGGAACGTACCCCGCGCCGAACTTCTCTTCCCCGCAGTGAACGAACCGGTGAACGTCGTCTCCGTGCCCTCCCTGCTCAGTGCAACCGACAACCCCACCGAGGCACACAAAGCGTTCGACGGCTGGGTCAAAGATGCGTACCCCCAGGCAGACCAAATGATTGACACCCTCACCAGCACCGGGACGTTCCACTACAGTCCCTCATTCCTCTGCTCCTGGTGCCCGCTCGCCAAAATCTGCCCCCAGTTCAAACCCCTCTCCGGGAAAGGTGAAATCGCATACCAGAAACAGCCTGACACCATCCCGACCATCCACACCACCAAATAACCGATATACCCATCATGAAAACCCACCAACTTCGGAGGAAACACCATGACCAAGACTAAGAAGAACATCAGTACCCGCCGCAAGGTTGCCGCCGCAATCGCCGCAACCACCATCGCAACCGGCACCTTTGCACCCCTCATCGCAGAGGAACTAGACCCCACACCCGCCGCAACCGCAACCACCGAAGCAGGCGACACCGCCACCACCAGCGACGACACCCCCACCAACACCGGCGGTGCTCTCGCCCCCCACCTCACCAGCGGCGACCTCATCTACTCCAGCGAAATCGACGCACACTTCCGAGTAGACAACGCCCAAGCAGGAAACGACAGCACCTACACCGACCTGACCGTCACCAACGACTCCAGCGTCGCAAGCAACCTCACCTGGGCGTCCCTCGACACCCTCCGCACCTTCCTCCCCGAAGGAGCAACCTTCGGAAGCCCCGCAGGTAAAAGCGGCGAAATCGTCAAAGGCTCCGACCTCATCACCAACAACATCGCAGAAGCAACCCAAGTAGACCCCGAGAAGGACTACTGGTTCATGGGCAAAATCCCCGCATCCGGCGAAGTACGAATCAGCGTCGTAAAGAAGGAAGAACCCAAGGAAGAGCCCACCCCCGCACCCGAGACTCCTGCACCCAGCACCGACCCCACACCCACCCCCGACAACACAGGTGAACCCACCCCCGCTCCCGAAACCCCCGCACCGGACGCAACCAACAACCCCACCCCGGCACCGGACACCAAAACCGACACCCCCACCGTGGAGAACACAGCAGAAACCATCGACAAAAACTACAAAGCACCCGCCGAAACCGAAATCCCCAAAGACAACGCAACCCGCCACGACAGCGCCGGACGAGTAGTATCCACCGCACCCGTCACCACCATCAACACCGACGCACAAGCAGGAACCACCACCACCCGCTTCGAAGACGGCGGCGAAGTCACCACCAACACCAACACCGGCGAAGTCCTCGAAAGCACCCTCGGAACCACCGTAACCACCACCGGCACCACCATCAACAGCACCCCCACCAAAAAAACAACCCCCACCGCCAAAACCACCAACACCTCCAACACCGTCAAAGGACAAACCCTCCGCACCGGCGACGCAGGCGTAGCAACCATCACCACCGCACCCGCCGCCGCAATGCCCCTCATCGCAACCGGGCTATCCCTCGCCCTCGCAGGAACACTCGTCGCCACCAACGCACACACCAACCGACGCAAAAAAGAAAACTAACCAACCCCACCCCCCAAAGCACCCGCCCACCAAAACGGTCACCCAAACCCCTGTAAAATAAACACAACACAGGAAACGACCAAGGTAGGCGGGTGCACCACACCCACCCCAGCAACCAAGAGACAAACGTGATGGATTTCAAGACGCTAAAACAAAAACTCACCAAACAACCCAAAGAAGACACACCCATCACCGACCCCAACACCACCACCGAAGAAGAAGAACAGCCCCAACCCTGGTGGAAGAAAAAACCCCTCATCACCACCGCAGTCGCAGGATGCCTCACATCAGCACTCTTCTTCACCGGCTGGACAACCCACCTCAACGACTCCACCTACCTCACCCGAACCTACGGCACACCCGGCGCGCTCGCTGACGGCATGTACTCGGGGTTGGATGACTTCTTCGGGTTGAAAGCCCAAATCATTGGCGACGATGGGCATGGTGGAAAAGTCACCTACAACGGTCGAGATGCTGTTGGGGTGACTGAGAACGGTTTGCTGTATGCGCCGAAGCCTCCTACCGAGTTCAGGAACGCAAGCTGTGATTTGAAGCCCCAGCAGAACGGTTCGGAGCCGCCGAAAGCACTCAAGAACAAGTCTGCTGTCTGGTGGGCACCCACTCTGCTGAGCAATACCCAGGTGGTGCAGGGTGCGCAAGTAACACCCTCTGGGTTCAGCAACAATGACGTCACCTTGCCTGCCGCTCCGAACGGCATCTACTACGCATCCGGCTCCCCTTTGAGCTCGAACACTGGTTCAACTGTGCTCGCTGGACACATCAACCTGAACAGTGGTGCCTTGTCGCCCTGGGGGTACCTGCACCGTCTCGACAAATGCGACCACATGTTCCTTACCGATGAGCACGGCGAGCGCCACGAGTTTGCTGTGACCGGCATTTACCTTGTGAAGCAGGATGAGTTGTCTTCTCATTCTGAGTTGTGGCGTAAGGATGGGGATAAGAAGACGTACTTTATCACGTGTTCGGGTAGTTCTGTGGGTACTGATGGTACGCAGGAGGTGGGGAATACTTTCTTGTTCAATTATGAGTTTAATTTGGTGGTGGAGACGACTCCTGTGGAGGGTTCGTATCCTAAGCCGTCGCCGTCTGCTTCGGTGAAGGCTCCTGTTGTGACGGAGGTTCCTTCGGTGGCTACTGCTTCTCCTTCGGTTGAGGCGCCTGCGTCTGCACCTGGTTCGCCTGAGCCTTCTGTGGGTGCTTCTTCGGCTTCGGCGCCGGCGGGTTCTTCTGGGGTTCCTGGTGGGGGTTCTGCGGCGGATACGGGGCAGGGGGGTGGTGTTGCTACGCCGAATCCTGCCCCGTCGTCTGAGGCGCCTGCTGTGGCTAAGAATGAGCGGGTGACGAAGAGTGTGGCGTCGAATAATAATGCGGCTGTGGTTGCTACGCCGAATCCTGTGCCGTCGAAGAGTCCTTCAGCTTCGCCGTCACCTTCTGCGTCTTCTTCTGCTTCTCCGAGTAAGCCTGTGGGTACGAAGCATGTGACGAAGCAGTAGTGGTTTTGCTGTAACGTTAGACCGCCTAATGATATGGTTGATATGTAAGGGGGATTACTCTCCTTTGTGTTTCATTGTTTTCGTACCGTTAGGCGGTTTTTGTTATGTCTCATGAGCAGATTTCTTTGAATTCTGATGTTATTGAATCGTTGAAGGAGCAGTTTGCTGAGGAGCAGTTTGCTGATAACCCGGAGCCTCGTTGCCCGGTTGTCCTTATTTATGACTGCTCGACGTCGATGTGGGGTATGGATGGTGATGACCCGAAGATGCGTGAGCTGATGCGTGGTCATGAGCTTCTTCAGGATGAGCTGGTTAAGGATTTGGTCGCTCGTGAGCGTGCTGAGATTTCCTACATCACCTACGGCACGCAGGTTAGTGAGCCGACGCTGTTCACCACCCCCGGTGAAATCAGCGACATTCAGGAGGCGGAGGCTGACCCGACGAAGGACACCACGCACTACAAGTACCTCAACACTCAGCCGGTATTCACGGACATGGTCACCACCTCCACCAACCAGGCGCTTCTGACCGCAATCGAAACCATCGAAAAGCGCCTCGAAAAGTACGGCTCCCACCCCCACTACGCGCCCATGATTTTCCTGGTCACCGACGGCATGGCAACCGACCACAACGCACCCGCACCCGGCGGCAACCAAACCCTCCTCGAATACACCATCAACCGCCTCAAAGAACACATCAAATTCGACGACAAAGGACGACCCGAAAAAGGAAGCTGGGTCTTCCTCCCCGTCTACATCCCCACCGGCAACCCCAACACCGACGCAGACATCAAAAAATCCCTCAGCATCTACCCCTCCGCACCCGCACCCGAAGCACAACCCCTAGAACCCGGCAACATCCTCAGCTTCTTCAAATGGATTTCCCAATCCGTCCAAAACCGCTCCAACTCCCGCACCGAAGAAGCACTCGCCTTCCCCAACCCCTCCGAATGGCTCATGCCCTCCATGTAACCCACCCACCCTAAAAGAAACCACCCAAGGAAGACCCCACCCATGACCACCACCAAACCCACCTACACCTGGGACATCACCCACCACGCCACCACCCAAGCCCCCAACAAACCCACACCCCAACACAACCAAGACGCCCACAACCACTGGACACACAACGGCAAAGGCATCATCATCACCACCGACGGAGCAGGCTCACACACCCACTCCAAACAAGGCGCCCAACTCACCGCCGACACCATCACCGAACACATCAAAAACAACCTCCAAAACCACCAAACCCACCCCACACCCCAACAAGAAGCACAATACCTCCAAAACCTCCTCCTCGAAGCAACCGCCCACGCAATCAACACCACCCACCTCACCAAACACAACACCCAAATGGGATGCACCATCGCCGCCACCACCTACAACAACGGCACCTACGCAACCCTAACCCTCGGCGACGCATTCACCATCACCGGCGACAACCAAAACACCCCACCCCAATACCAAAGCCACACCGAAGACTGGCAACACCCCAACATCACCACCTTCACCACCAGCCCCCACCCCAACATCATCACCCACACCGGAACCAACGCCACCTGGCACATTGTATCCACCGACGGACTCAAAAACGTCTTCACCAACACCCCCACCCGCGACACCACAGAAACCCTACACACCCCCCTCTTCACCACCCCCGACAAAAACGGAACCCTCTTCCACCAAAAACTCCTCAACAACGAACACGCATGCCAAGCACTCCTCGCCGCGCTCGCCGACCAAAACAAACTAACCGACGACACCACCATCGTCATCGCAGGCAACAGCAACCCGCCCACTGAGGAACCCCTCACCATCATCAGCCCGCCCACATTCGCCACCATCGAACGCGACGAAAACGGCATCATCACCGCAATCCACCCCAAATAAAACCCCAAGGACGTACACACCCATGAGCGGAACATACACAGTCAAACTAGCCAACGGCACCACCCTCGGCACCATCACCACCGAAACCGAACCACTCGGCACCGGCGGCGAAGGCTCCGTGTACCCGCTCACCAACATCACCAACACCACCCTCGGCACCGCCAACAGCCTCGTCGCAAAAATCTACCACCCCGACGACCAAAAACGCCCCACACGCGAAGCAAAATGCCAAGCAATGCTCGCCAGCGTCCCCAAAACAGACTCAATCATCTGGAACCTCGGCAACCTCTACACCCCCGACGGAAAATTCGCCGGATACCTCATGCGACGCCTCCACATGGACACCTACCGCACCTTCATGGAAGTCGCACACACCCGCCAACGACGCCAAAAATTCCCCAACTGGTCAATCCTCCACAGCCTCCTCATGGCACGCAACCTCGCCGTAGCAATCGACGCAGTACACACAGCAGGACACATCGTAGGCGACATCAACGAATCCAACGTCCTCGTAGCCAACGACGCCACCGTACGCATCATCGACGCAGACAGCGCCCAAATCACCTACAACAACCAAACCTACCCCTGCACCGTCGGAAAACCCGAATTCACGGCACCCGAAATCAGCAAAGGCTCCTACAGCGACCCCAAAAACCGCCGCACACCCGCAACAGACGCATACGCCTTCACCATCATGCTCTTCAACGCACTCATGGGACGAGCACACCCCACCCAAAACACCCACGACGGACCCCAAAAAGAAGTCACCGAACTCATCCAAAACAACATCTACCCCACCTTCACAAAACTACCCCCCGGCTACACCAAAGACCCCAAACTCGAATACGAAGCAATCCCACCCACCATCCACACCCTCATCAAACAAGGACTCAACCCCAACCCCAACAAACGCCCCACCTTCAACCACATCATCAAAACATTCGACACCCTACTCACCACCGACCACAACGGAAAATACACAAACCTCCACCACTGCAAAAACACCAACCTACACTGGTGGGAAAAAACACCCACCACACCCACATGCCCCCTCTGCCAATACAAAACCAAACACCCCAAAAACGACATCTGGACGCACAAAGAAGCCTCCACAGGACTAGACAACCTCGCACAGGCACTGCAAAAAGAAGCCCAAAAGCAAGCACAGAAACAGGCGAAACACCAGCAGACCCCTGCACCAACCCCAGCAACCTACGTTCCCCCGGTGGCAACAAAAACCGCCACCCACTACCAGCCGCCCACACACTCGACTCCTGCACCCACAGGCAACCCCAACACCCGCCAGCCAGGACAACCCCCGACCCCCACCAAGGTCAATAAGCGGCTCGCCGTAAACACCCAAGCAGGCACACAAATCCCCCGACCCTCACTCGGAACCCTCCTCGCAAACGGGAACATCCGAATCGCCTTCGACGCGCTCGCCGCAGAGCATCCCAGCATTATCCCTTGGGTGTCTAAATACAGGGCTGTCCCGAGATGGTGGGCAATCCTTGGCATCAACATTATTCTTGGGGTGATGTATTGGCTGTCCGCACCGCACATCACGGACTTCGCCCTGAAGTCGCTCTTCCCCGAAGGTGCACCCGAGCAAGCCCACGCTATCGCCCCCTACCTCACCAATACCCTATGGATTCTCCCCACCTCAGTCCTAGCGCTACGCTTCATCTCTGCACTTATCCTGTGGTACATCCGGCACAGAGAAACGAAGAAGCATGGGTACGGTTCTGTGGAATACGAGAAAGTATGGAAGACTGCTCTCTCTAACACGATTGCTTCTCTCACCACCGGACTCATCATTCCGTTCATGATGCTAGTTGCCTTGATAATTGCGGTTGTTTCCTTCATAATTAAGGAAGTCGCTTCTTCACCTAGCGCAAACAAGGGATAACCTACCCACTCGGCTCCCTATGTTGTGTTCAATGAAGAGCGCAACATAGACAAGACCGAAAGGATACAGGTAACCACTTTGCAGACTAACAAGCGCAACCCGAACACCAAGGCTCGAAGCAATAAGCCTTCTACCCATCAGAAGAAGAAGTTTTACCGCATTGGACGCCTTGCAGGACCCATCGAACAGTACATTACTGGCGCATACCCGGAGCTTCTTCCGCCCACCCCGGCAATCGACGCTTTCAACGTGCCCAAGGAAGTAGTGCTCTCCATCCTTACTAAGCATGGATACATTCAGGGCGGCAAGACCACGGACAAGATTCGAGAAGCAAAACTTGCCGCTAGTTGCAACGGCACCCAGCTTTGGAACGTTGAAGCACTCCACGACCTCCTGAACACCCTCAACGCAGGCAAGCGCAAGATTCGCCGGAAGCTCCTCAACCAGGAAATCCCCGAGGGCGTCGCTGAAGGCGTATATGAGCCGATTGAAAAGCTCTGCACCTACTTCAACGTACCCGAGGACAAGTTCAAGAAGATGCTCTATAAGGCTCGATGGTGGCTCCCCGAGAACTACGACGAGCCTGAGGGCACCTTTGAACGCGCATACGGTGCACCTCGTGAATGGGTTATTAACCGTGGCTTCGCGAAGAAGGTTCCTGTTTCGACTCATGCAGGGGAGAAGACCTACACTTGGGTTCTGGATTCTTGGCATGTCGTAAAGACCCTCTCGGGGCAGTTCGAGAACGCGCCTATCCCGAAGAACGCGATTGTCCCCATCAACCATGTCATCAAGCCGCCGAAGCCGACTGTTCCCGCTTTCCTCGGTACTGCCGCACCCGCTCTAAAGGACGCAGTTCGGAAGAAGAACTACAAGTTCACCAAGACCATCGTGTCCCAGGCTTACGAGTACGGCGATGCTTACGTCAATGGACTGGAAAATGCGTGTAAGCTTCCGAAGGGTTTCTTCCGCCAGCGAGGATGGGCTGATGCGCTTATCGCTCGCGGTTTGAACTAAGTAACCACGAGTACTTTGAGGCTCAGTAGATTAGCCACCTGGTTAGCCTGCTGAGCCTCTTTTTTCATCTTTGATATACTAAACCTTGAATTTTGCTGGCACCGGTCGGTGAAATTCCCAAGAGGGTGTGCAAACCCCACTAGGTTGGAACGTGCAGACCCGATGGTTTTATCTTCATGGCATTATCGCCCTACCCCAGGTTCTGCCAACGCAGTGAATGGGGGGAGGGTGGAGAAACCAGTGAGTTTATCTCCTCCATCTTCTACACGTCTCTCTCTTATTCGGAGAGAAGCCTTGAAGTTGGAGAGCTGTGCAAGAATAACCGTCAAAACGTACTGAGACAGAAGGTGCTCACGATAAGTGCCCACCATTTATGGTTGGTGACTTAGTGAGTGTCGGAGACATAAAGACGCTTTGAAGGAGCAATTTCTTGAAGAATCTGAACATCAAACGTACCGCCGCCGCTATCCTGCTTGCAGGGTGCGGGATTGCATCTGTAGCCCCCGCATCCAATGCGGCTGACCTGGCAACCTGGGAAAAGCTCGCTCAGTGCGAGTCTGGCGGAAACTGGTCTATCAACACCGGCAACGGGTTCTACGGTGGCATCCAGTTCACCCAGGAATCCTGGAACGGTGTAGGCATGACCGGCTCCCCGCACACTGCCTCCAAGGAAACCCAGATTGAAGCAGGGGAGCGCCTGCTTGCAATCCAGGGCTGGGGTGCGTGGCCCGCTTGCTCGGCTAAGTACGGGCTGAGTGGAGCCGCAACACCGACTTACACCAATCCTGCTGAGAAGGCTACCGTAACCTCTGCACCTGCAACTCAAACTGTAACACCCCAGAGTGCTCAGGGACAGAACGTGTACGTTGCCCCGGCAACTACCACCACAGCTACTGTAGAGCCTGCTACGGTACCTGTTGCCCCGACTGAGCCTGTAGTAGAAGCTCCGGCGGTTCAGGAGCCTGTCGTGCAGTCTCCGGTGACCGCCGAGCCTGCTGTTGAGCAAGTTGCGCCGGTCGCCCCGCGTGCCGCTTCCACTACCTACGAAGTCGTTCCGGGTGACACCTTGAGCTTGATTGCTCAGCGACTTGGTGTAGCCGGTGGTTACAAAGCAATCGCAGACGCTAACGTTGATGTGATTTACGATGTAAACCTTATCTTCCCTGGGCAGGTCTTGACCATCCCGCAAGGATAAGCTACACTATTAGTAGCTACTAGCCTACTCGTCATTTCTTTCTATGATGGGATTCTGGCAAACTATAAATAGACTTTCACATTAAAGCCCCTCACCTGCTCCAGGTAGGGGCTTTAATGTACCCGAAAATTGGTACGACCAAAAATATGTGCTCCCCGGTTCCTATAAGAATCCAGGGAGCACATTCGCAGAGAGCATCTTCACACTCTACCTGTGTCGAGAGAACAATGACTTCAAAATACCAGCTCTCGCTTCCGCTTCTGCATCTGATGTGATAGGAGGTAGCGATGTCACTACATTCGTTGCAGGGTCGGCACTATATGAAGCTCCGAAACCGTCCACAGTTGATTCGCTGGGCACGATAAATCCTGCTTCATCCCAAGGCGCCAGACGGACATTGGTTTCTGAGGCTCCCTGGGCAAAGTTGCGGGAAGTCTCTTCAATGGTAGGTTCGCCACCACGAAGGTTCAAAAGGCGAGTAACGGTAGACTGAACCTCTCTAATGTAATCATCCCGTTGTAGAACACCGCAAAAATACTTATCGCCTTTGTCATCGGCGTAGCCTTCGTTGGGATAAATATAATCTCCGTTGCCGAGCTTCACACGTACCGGGGGTACACGAACGCCTCTCTGCCAAGAGAGAGAGTCATTTACGGGGACACGACCGGCTTCTAGAGCGTCCGCATATGCATAATGCTCGGAACTGCCTTCAATGAGGGTTACAATCCCGTCCGAATCAATAGCCTGGGACAGCAAATCGAATTCTGCCGGTTCCAGTCGCAAAGATGCCACCTCTTCTAGGCTTAACCGTGCCTCATCAGAGGTAAGAGTAGACGATTCCACGGTATTGGTGCTACGACGCTTCTTGGAGGCGCCACCATTATTGAGTTTTACCACAGGTGAAAACACCCCATGCAGGAGCATCGGCTCACGGACAATAGCCGCAAGGACATACAGAGTCCAGTTCTCCACCTGGCGCACCCGACCAGCAACAGCGGAAAGCTCATACCGCTCCATCACGGTATCAATCAGACCTTCCCAAATATCACTTACCACAGGAACCTGAATCCGCACACGGGCATTTGCCAACCTGGACAGAAGCTCAAGGTTCACGCCACGGTAAATGTTGCTCTTCCGAGCCTCCTTGGAGGGTAGGGATACCTCGGTCACCTGATGCTTCACCGGAGCTTCAGCAACCGCTGAATCAGCACCAGCATGCACGGTAGGGAAAGGCTTAGACACAACCCCTGTAGTTTTCCGGCGAGGCTTCACCAAAACACCAGAGAAATTTCCGCGCGACCGGCTGGAGACAACAGAAACACTACCGGCACCAATCCCGAGCTCACTCAAAGCTTTACACACGACACCAGCTGAAGCGCGCAGAACACTCACAACTTTGTACCAAGAGACAGAAAAAACGCCCAGCTGGGAGCCTAGATGTTTCCAAGAAACCCAGGCGGAACCACTGCTCGACGCACCCTGCAAGCGAGCCATAACGACTGCCGAAACATCCAACGCAATCGCCGAGGAACGCACCAAAGGATGCCCCCACACGCTTACGGGGATTGATACAACATTACCATTCAAGACATAAGCATAAAACGACTCAGAAAGAGAGACCTTCATCAGCTTGGCACTTCCATCTTCCAAGCTGAAACGAACACCCATCGAGGGGTCTGAAACATCAGCACCAACCGTGAACGAGTGCAACACTCCACCCTTTGACCCGTCTTGATTACGACCATACACCTCAGTTTTAAGACCCAAGCACATGCGGAAAACGTCAGCAAATCGACGATACCCAGCGGCAGACAACGCAGGTAGACCAACCATACGCGCCAATACACGAGGCTGTGCAGGAACCATAAACTCAGGTTCACCACATTCCAGAGCACAAGACGCCAAGAAAGCTAGGATACGCCGTGCAAAAACTCCTACAGGAAGCTCCAGAATCGGTTCACCCGTGGTGATGCACAGGGTAGGGGAAGGGGTGTGGTGTACCGTCCGAGCTAAAGAGGCGCGCTCCCACACGCCGTCAGGATTAAAACCAGCTCCAGAACGTACCGACTTAGCAGATACAGGCAACCCGCCATGCACATACGCAGAAGGAAGCATCACGGAATCCCAGTCGCCACTAATCACCGGAGTGTGTTCGTTGTGCAGGTCTTCAGAGGCTAGTGGCATTTTTTGGTAATCAACATAGGCAGATTCCTCATTGAATCTACTGTAGCTGGAGACAACAATAGACGCAGAAGAACCATAGGAGCTGGTGCTTGCTACGTCATGGGTTTCTTGAAAATCTACTGGCATTTAATCGTCTCTTTTTCTGTGTCTGCTAAGAAAGATTCGGTGGGCAACCATAAATAGACTCTGGCAATACGCACTCTTGCCGAGACGAATCGAGTCTACCACAAGTAACAGCTATCCCGATACCGCCCCAGACACCAATAAGCCCCAAACCCTTGTAACTCTGCGGGAAAAAATTTTTAAAAAATCTTATCAATCTTCCCTGGCTCGAAGTTATCCACAGCTTTATCCACACCTGTTGAGAAGAATCGCTTAAATCAATCTATCTATGGGCACTCCCGAGAAACAACACCTCGACACCAATGGCTAGAAGGGTAAACCGGGGTATGGGTGAAAATGGTATCTACCAAATAGTCACTCAACCACCCAAAACTACCAAATAGTCACTACCAAATAGTCACTGGATGAACCGAAAAGTTACCCTGCTATAACTACTTACCGCCGCTGAAGATTCTGTCTACACAGGATGCTTGCGTCATGTTGAAAAAATCCTCAGCTCCGCCGTAGAATGGTAAAGAATTTCCAACCGGAACCCTACACTCACTAGGAGAAACACCACCAATGACTACTGAGACCAAAGCCCCCAAAATCACCGTCTACAGCAAGAACAACTGTTTCCAGTGCAAGATGGTCGCCCGCCGAATCCAGGAAGCTGGAAATTCCGTCACCAGCGAAACTTTCAAGATTGACGAAGACCCGCAGAAATTTGAAGAGCTGACCGAACGTTATCCCAACATGCTTCAGGCGCCCGTAGTCGTTATCCGTACGAAGAACCCCGGCAAGTACCTGTACATCAACGGTGTAAACTTGCGAGGAGAAGAAACCGGCATCGTGGACGGAGTATCCGAGACCACCCGTGAAATCTTCTTCTCAGGCAACATCCCCGACGCTCTGAACATCGCTATCGCAGAATACTCTGAAGAGAAGAACTAAGCGCGCCCGCACCCACCACCCAAAAAAGCAGTAGGCGCTGAGCTCACTTTTTGAAGAGTGAACTCAGCGCCTACCCACATCTCAACACGCCAGAAAAGACCACCAAAAATGCTCTATCCTCCCGAACTCATCCAAAAAATCCGCGAAGCCCATGACATCCTCACCGTCTTCGAAGAGGTCAATAGCACCAATCTCACCCACCCCATCCGACCCACCAGCACCGGTGGCGTCACCCACTGCCCCTACCACCAAGAAAAAACCCCTTCCTGCCACATCAATACCCTCACCGGAACCTACCACTGCTTCGGGTGCGGGGCACACGGCGACGTCATCAGCCTCATCAGACAAAACAACGGCGATAACTTCACCGACGCAATCGAATACCTCGCCGAAACTGCCAACCCCCCAATCGCCCTCCCTAAAAAACACGCCAACAACGACAACATCGTCACCAACCGCCGCCTCAAAGAAATCACAACGGCAACCTGGGAATACTACCGCGCCCAATTCCAACAGCTACCTGACACCCACCCCGCAAAACAACAAATCATTAACCGTAGCCTGAACCCCAACAACCCCTACTACGGCTACGCACCCACCGGGAACAAACTCGCCCAACACCTCACCCAAACCTACACCCCCCACGAACTAACCCTCGCTGGAGTCTGCTCCCAAAACAAAACCACCGGAGAACTCTACGACTTCTGGCGTGACCGCCTAATTTTCGCCCTTACCGACATGCAAGGTACCCCCATCTCCTTCACCGGACGAGCACTTAACCCCACCGAAGAACGGAAATACATCAACGGCAGAACCACCCCTATCTTCGACAAAGAAAAAACCCTCTATAACCCCAACATCACCACAGCTAACCAAACCACCCGAACCACCCACACCTGCTACATCGCCGAAGGACAATTCGACGTCATCGCAATGACCGACAACGGCTACCCCAACACCTACGCCGCAAGCGGAACCGCAATCACCGAAAAACACCTCCTCACCCTCCAAAAACTCACCAGCACCAGCGGTACCATCACCTATATCCTCGACGGCGACCAAGCAGGTTCCAAAGCAACCATCAACGCCTACCACACCTCACCCCAAACCCAAGCACAATCCTGGGCAGTACACCTCCCCAACAACACCGACCCCTGCGACTACATCCAACAATACGGAGCGAACCAACTCACCAACCACATCAACACCACCGCACAGCCCCTCGCCACCGCCGCGCTCAACCACTGCGCCACCACATACAACCCTACCAACCCCCAAACCCAAAACGCCTTCCTCGACCAAGCCGCCAAAATCCTCCACAACACAACTACCCCCGCACTCAAAAAACTCATCATCAACACCACCGCCCAGCTCACCCAAACCACCACCTACGAAACCGAAAAAGCACTCCAAACCCACCAACCCAAAATTCACAACCACGCCAACAACACAAACCAAGCCACCACCCCCGCAGAACACACCACCCCTGCCGAAAATAACACCGACTACCAAACAACCCTCCAAAACCTCAACAACAAAAACACCGCCACCACAGCCTCCAAAAAACTACTCCACCTAGCAATCTACCACCAAGCCTCACCCCTACTCGTACAACCAGACACCTGGAACTACCTCGACCCCAACGTCCAAAAAATCTACACAGAATGCGTAACACTATCCAACAACCAGCAGACCTTCCACCCCGAAAACTTCACAAACCCCCAGCTCGCTCAACTCCTCCTCGACACCACCGAAAACGACCTGCAACCCCTCACCCCTGAAGACATCACACGAGAATTCAAAATCACCACAGAAATCCTCAAAAAAGCCCACAACGGCACTCGTCGTAAGCTCCAATTCTAAGAGCCAGAATCACCCCGTGAAGTCGCCATAGTGACCTCTGGGGTGATTCTGATATTGGGACTAGATATAGAAATATGAGAAGTAACTAACCACCCCTACTGAGAGAACGTGAATATGTCATCAGAAGGTATGAATATGCACCGCATGGAGGATGAAGGCTACAGTGGTGGCTCTTCCTCTGGCGGTGGCAGTAAATTTTTTGCTGGCTTGGCAATCTTTGCCCTGATTATTCTGACGAGTAGCGCTATCGTAGCGACCGTAGCAGTGGTTGCCTATTCGTATTACCACCTCACCCGGAAAAAGATGATGCAACCCTCTGAGGTGTTCCTCTACATGCTGGGTATTGCAGGTGTCGCTACTCTGCTCTGGTTTGTTTTGGACGCGCCTAAGAATATGCAGAAGACGCTTCAGCTAGTTTTTGCTGATTCTCAGACGTATTTCATGCAACACAGTTGGTTGGAGCTTATTTTTGCGGTGACGACGCCGTTTACCCTGGTTGGGCTTGTTTTTGGTGCGCTTTTGGGGTGGCTCTTCTCCCTGAAAATTAAGGCGGACTACAAGAAGTTCCCTGAGATTAAGCATCTGCCGTCCTACTGGATGAATGCTGACAACTTTAAGTACCAGAAGACTCCTCTGCAACGGCACCGTCGGAATCGTGTCGCTAAGAAGATTGAGGAAGGCGCCAACTATATCCTTCCTGATGAAAAATCTGGTCTGCCTGCTGGTACAGCCGCTGGAATCGACGAAGAGGCAGGTACCGCCTTCTTCATTCCTGCCGCTGAAATTCCTCGCCACGGGGCTGTGTGCGGTATTTCTGGCTCGGGTAAAACCAAGCTGATGGAAAACCTTATCAGAGGCAACGCGAAGCAAGGCATCACCAGCATCATCATCAATATGAAGGCTGATAGCGACCTTAGCCGAAAACTCACAAAGTATGCCTGGGAAGAAGGCATGAAGTTCTACCATTTCACCCAAGTGAACCCCTACAGCGGTAAATACGAAAATGATTGGAACCCCGCAGGTCAGGCATACATCGACCCCTTCGACGGGATGACACTGGAACAGCGAGTCGATGTTGGTTTGGCTTTCCAGAAGTACCGAGAAGAGAGCGAAAAGTACAAGAACGACGTCAAGTGGACTCTTCAGGTTGTATTCAACGCCCTTGATGAGCTTGAAAAGTACATCAAAAAGCTGGAGGCTCAAGAAAAAGCTAACAAGGCTGAAGCACAAAAACTTCAGCTCGACCTCCGCCGCCACAGCCTGAAACCTTACCTGACTGCTGAAGAAATTCAAGACCTCAACCAGCGCATCAAACAACTTGAGGTGGAAGAAAGCAAGCTCATTCTTGCAGACCTGGCAGAATCAGGAATCGTCTGGGACGATGGAGACTTCCGCCGGTTCCACAGTGCACTCATGCACCCTGAAGCAATCCTCAAAGTACTCCCCACCAACAGCATCAACGCCGATAACCTTATGCGGCGAATCCAAGAAGGCAAACACGGCAACACCCAAGAATCCTGGGCAACCCCTCGAAGCAACTTCAACGCCGTCATCAACTCCTCACTCGGAAGATGGATTGGTCGCCCCAAAAACGGTGAACCCTACATCAACCTTTACGACATCTGCCGCCCGGACGCCACCCCCGCCGTGGTGCTGTTCGACTTCAACGCAGACTCTGAGGAAGAAATCAGTGCCCGCTTCGGTAAAATCTTGACCGAGATGCTGACAGCCACTTCTGCGCGCCGCCGAAACACCAACCAGGATAGCAACATCGTCCAGGTGTTCTTTGACGAGTTCCAGACCATCCCCCTGGCGAAGGTAGACGGTCTTCTTGAAAAAGCTAGAACCTCAAACATTGGTGTTCTGCTGGGACAGCAGACCCTCAAACAGCTCATCAAACGCAACAGCGAAGCGGAAGTCGAAGACCTTATCGACAAGGTCGGAACGATTATCGTCATGCACGGTATGAAGGGTACTGGTACAGCGGAGCTTATCTCGCGTGCACTCGGAACCAAGAAGGCTATCAAGTACGTCATGTACTCCAAACGCGAGTTGGTCTGGTGGAAAAACTTTATCCGCTGGGACGACGTTCGCCGATACGACACCAGCCAAACCGAGGTAGAAGTACCCCGCGTCGAGGCATCCGAGCTTATTGCCTTGCGAGGACCCAACCCCCAAAAGGGTGATTACTATACCGAGGCGATGATTATGCGTAAGACCCCCAAATGGTCAGCGGCACAGAACACTATGATTGAAGTCTTCGACGGCACCAAGGTACACGTCCTCCTGCCGAAACAAGTCATCGAAAAAGTCCCCCTGCAACCGGACATTCCCCTGCCCGAGCACGCATACCCCAAGCAGGTCACCAAAAAAGAAGGCAACAGTAAGTACCGTACCCGGAAGGTCAAAACCACCGCACCGGAACAAAAGACCCCTCCCGCCGTACCCCTCCCGCAGTCTACCCCCACCCCTACAGCGGCGCGCCCTGCACCGAGTAAAATCCGTAAACCACAGATGCCGAAACCCCCCGCTCCGAGCAACCCTGCACCTACCCCGAAGCCTGCACCGAAAACAACCGCAACTTCTGATATGGCGAAGGTAGAGAAACCAGCGGCCAAGACGCCGCGAGTCATCGTCCCGCCCACGACCCCCAAGGCACAGGCACCTGCGCCCCAACCCCAGAGGAAGGAACGCAGTAAACCCAAACCCCGAGTTGTTGCAGGACCCATCTCGCAAAGCGTCCAACAGCGAACCAACCAGGAAGTAACCAACCAAACACAGGAGTAAACACCTCATGGCGATTAACAACCCCACCGGCACCAGAAACACCCCCGACAAAAATGGCAAATACCGAGTAAACTCCGTACCCGCCGTAGAACAACCCTTCACCTTCAAATCCAGCGTCCCCGACCACCACATCTACCTCAGCGAAAACGGTGACAGCACTATCCTCCCCCTCTCCGCCGGTAAAGGAACCACCAAAGCCGAACGTGAACACAACATCGCCAAAAGCGGCAACATGCTCATGTGGGCGCTCCTCACCACTACCATCCTCGCAGTCATCGCCGCAATCGTCTCACCCTACCTACAACCCAAACCCCTCGACAAAGACCAACAAGCCGCCTACACCCTCAGCAAAATGGGCTTCACCGGATTCAACAAAGAAACCGGTGAAGACATCGCCGTAGGCTACGTCAAAGCCTACTTCTCCATCAAAACCGACGACACCGCCGACAGCCAACTCAGCTGGTACCTCAACGGAGACTCCCTCTCCAGCACTAACGGAACCAGTGCCAGCGGCAACATCCGAACCTACACCTCCAACACCGCACAACAAGTCATCGGAACCCCCCGCGTCATCAAAACCATCCCCCAAACCAAGGAATACACGACCTACCGAGTCACAGCACTCGTAAAACCCAGCGCAACCGGCACCACCAACAACCTCAAAGAAGCCACCAAAACCGTCCAAACCAGCGAACTCAAACAAATCACCGTATCCGTAGGTGTCGCATACTCCACCAAAACCGGACGCTACTACATCGCCACCCCTGCCCCCACCATCCTCCCCTCGCCCGTCATGGGACGCACCACCGACCTCGCACAACCTGCAACCCTCCCCGGCACCCAAATCCAACCCACGGCAGAAACCAACTCTGTCATCCAGGGTTTCGTTAAAGCATTCGTTATCGCGACCCCTGAAAAGCACTCTGACCTCGACCAATACGTCACCGAAACCAAACGACTCACCCTCGCAAACATCGGACTCGGCGGAGCATACACCGTAAACACCAACACCATCAACTACACCCTCTCCACCGAAGACGACGGAAAAACCCTCACCGCCAAAGTCACCTTCGACCTCATCGACGAAGTAGGCGGCACCACCGACACCAACAACAACGAAAACACCAAACAAACCATCACCTACCCTGGCACCTACACCCTCAAACTCACCAAAGAAGGAAACGGCAAATACTTGGTATCGGAATTCTCGCCCTGGCTCTACACCACCGACACCGGAGCCGCCCTCTAACAACACAAACCTGATATACAAAACCCGACCACTATCCACCCAACAGGAGAAAACAAACATGCTAACAACCGCATCGCTCATCCCCCTCGCGGCGGGACTGAGCACCATCACCGAAATCCTCATCAAGGTCTACATCGCAATCGTCATCGCAGGTGTCGTCTTCAACATCTGGTCTTGGTTCAAGAGCCGCGAAATCAAAGCACCCTTCCTCTTCCTGACCATCTTCATTATCGGCGGAATCATCGTGGCGCTTGCTGTGGTGTTTGACCCCAATGGACCGCTGTACCAGAAGGGCACTAAGATTCTTACCGACACTGCTACTGACGTGACGGGCTAGGCTCGACCTGAGAATCTAGTGGGATAAGCTCTAAAGCTTACCCTGAAAGAGCGGGCGGGCGGCATTTGCCGCTCGCCCACTCTTTTGGCATCTCTGATATAAACTTTGCGGATAACTAACCAAAATCAGTAGGCAACCAATACATTCGGAGTGACACCACATGGCGAACCCTCACAAGACCCCCTTGAAAGAAATTTTCAAAGGGAAGAAAACGTCAAAGCTTCTCTCGGGCACCGGCAAACCGCGTAAGCTTGATTTTCCTCAGAAGGCGATTGCTGACAATATTGTCTTCTCGAAGACCGAAGCTTGGGCATTCTATAGAATGTCATCCGCACAATTTGATTTTGAATCAATCGACGCAAAATCGGCATTGATGCGGCAAGCGAGTGAAGCGTACACCAGCATTTTGTCCGCCACGAAGGGTACCGAACCTATCGAAATCATGCCCTTCAGCATGGCTCACAAAATCTCTCCTGATGCCTTCCTCAGCACCTCTTTCCAGGAAAGCCAGAACCAGGTGAACCCGATGTACGCCACACGCATGGTTGCCGAAGCACAGATTGTGAAAGAGCTTGGATTTGTCCGCCGTGAATCCTACATCGGGGTAAATTTGGGCTCCCGAAAAAAACTCCAGAAGTCCCACAGTGATGAAGGGTTTAGCGACGAAAACAAGAAAGAAACCCTAGAGGATGCGCGAAAGCTCTTCACTGAAGGTGCACTTGAAGCACTTTCTTCTTTCCAAGACTACGCTCGCGTTCTTCTCGGCGTCCAAAATGAAGAGCTGTCTGAGACAGAAGAGTATAATGCGCGGTTGAAAGAGCATGAAATTCGCATGGTGCTTGCAGGAAGTGCTCTGAAATGTACACCTCTGACACGTGGTGAGATTCTACTTGTCACTAAATCAATGTTTCACCCGCTCGACCCGGTACCGCCGCTGAAATTTGATGGTAAAGCTGTGGTCGGCTCTGCCGATATTGCCTACGAATACTCCCACCTTATCGACAGCAGTGACCCCTCTTGCTTGAAAATTACTCAAGAGAATGACGGTAAAACCAGCGTCGCTTATATGGCTACGTACACGGTGACAAATTTGCCTGAAGTCCTTGAATTCCCTCAAATGACCCCTTTTGCAGAGGTCGCAATCTCCGAGGTTCCGACGTCTAGAATCTTTGCCCGACTGACCATCTTGCCCCACCAGATGATGAGTAAATTCTTGGAAGGTGCAAGCCAGAAAGATGTGAACGAGGCGAAAGACTTCAAGGACGCGAGTGACGAACACCAGGAGTTTGGGCACAAGAAGTTGGAAGACTTGAAAAAGGGCCATGAGCGCCTTAAATGGATTCAAGCAAAACATGCAGAGGTGCGTGCGCCTTGGGTTCAGGGAAGTATCCATATTTGTGTGGCAAGTCGTGAAAAGGACGAGCTGAAGAGATACTTCTATCAGCTCCAGCAAGCATACAGCCACCAGAATGTGGAGCTTGCCGAGATGAAGTGTGAGCAGATGGAACTTCTGATGATGGGAATCCCTGGTTCTGGTCTACTGATTGACCATAAGGGGTATAACCATGTTGTCTCCCAACAATTTGGAGGGTACCTTGGGTTGAACTTTGCATCGTCTGTTGGTGACGACATCAACATGAGTGCCGCTCGTACGAAGAAGCTTAGTGATTTGGAAGAGAAAGTGGGGTTCCGTAGAAATGGCATCTAATCGTGGAGGGAAAAGTAGCACCTTGGGGACAGCTCTTGGTCTTGTCCTTTCGACGCTGTTCCTCCTGGCTGTAATGTTTTTCTACCCGATGACTCAGGGCGCTAAGTCTGCTGACGGCTCTCTTCATTGGTGGGGTCGAGTATTCGGTGGGGTTGCGTCGTGTGTAATGTCTCTTGGTGGGAACTGCCCGTTGAACGTTACGAATGATAACGCTACACCTGACTTTCCTAGTGGCTCTATTGGTGGCGTGGGCACAGCTAAAGCTGGTGCTCCGGCTAACAAGTCGCCCGAGGTCGTCAATGCTTACATCGGCGAGCTTGAAAAGCTACGTGTCGCAGAAGCAGAAGACGGGAAATATAACCCTGCCGAGTGGAACGTGTGGGCTATCAACAGCTCTACAATGTGTTCCACCCGAGCGGAGGTTCTGAAAGCTCAGGGTGCAGAGGTGACCACCAAGGATGGAGCTCCTACCAGCTGTTCTATCACCGGCGGAACCTGGGTCAGCCCCTATGATGGGCAAACTATCAAGGTGGTTCAGGGGGAGGACGTGAAGGCTATCCGTGATGGTGTCCAGATTGACCATGTTGTCCCGCTGAAGTACGCCGCCGAGCATGGGGGGAAATCGTGGACTGCTGAAGAGAAATCACAGTTCGCCAATGACACGAGCCAACTTGTCGCGGTATCTGAATCGGCACGTCGAGCTAAGGGGGATAATAGCCCCTCAAAGTACATGCCTCAGCAAAGTGAGCAGTGCCGATACTCTCAGATTTGGGTTGATACAGTCAAGAAGTACGATTTGACTATAACTAAGGGTGACAAAGAAGCGCTGAAAAAGGGACTGGCTACTTGCGGTCAGTAGCTCGTCAGAAATGCCAGCCTACTACTTCTTGGTAGGTTGGCATTTCTGATATGTAATAAAGAATTTTATCCACCAATCATTCAACTAGCGGAGACCTCTCAATGGCATCGTCTAACACGGCATTGATTACATCACCAGTGCATATTGCACAACCTCGCTGGGTGCATCAGCTGAGTGCATCCTTGAAGGTAATCCTTGTCGTGCTGGCGGCATTTGTATCTTTGGGGATGATTATCTCGGCATCTAGTGGAGTGTCCGTCCAGGCTGAGTCGCAGAATCATCGTAGTGCGCATGCCGTCACTTTGACTCAGGAAGCGCATGCAGGCTTTCTGGGTTTCGTGGGTGGAGAGCAGAGCCTCGGTCATGGTATGGATAACCCGTCCCCGTGGAAATCCTCGTTTACCAATATCCAGCTTGAAGAAAAGCAAGGGCGAGTCTTCACCATCAAAGAGGCTATTGGCGCCAACCTTGGCTACGTCAATTATGCGGGTGAAGGTGATGGTGGACTTTGGGTTGTAGCCACAGATGCAGACCGTATGCAGAACCCCCCAAAAACCATCAGCAAGGAATCTGAGAAGCTAGTCAAGCTCCGCTCAGTAAACACAATTCTCTTTGGCGGTATGCTCACCAGCTTTGCTGATTTCATCAATGGGTTTACTGGGATGTTCTATGACCTTATTCAGGGTCTTCTCGGAGTAGTTTACAACCCCCATACTGTTTGTGCAGACCCGAAAGACAGCAACTGTGTCTTGAACCTGGTGAAGATTGCGTCCGGTGGTGATAAACCCGGTAATCATGGTGTCATCGGGGTTATGCGGGATGCTCTCTTCAGCCCGTTTGTGACCCCGGTTCTGCTAGTTGTAGTGGTGGGTGCGGCATGGATTTACATGAAGTCTGGTGCCGCGAAAGAAACTTTGGTACGCCTTGGGTTTGCTCTTGGTGCGTTGATTGCAGGTACTGCTCTCTTGCTGAACCCCGGTCTTTTTACCAGCCTACCTATTCGAGTGGTTCAAGAGCTTAACGGCGCTGTGATGACTATCAGTACCTCAGCTGGGGATAGTGAAACTGGTGCCGCTTCTGACGGTAACACCTCGGGCACTTCCTCTGTTTGTAAGTCCTCTGCTAAAGACACAAGTAGCGCCGAAAAGACAGTTCTGTCCATCAACTCGATGACCTGCACCATTTGGCGAGTCATTCGGCTAGACCCGTATGCTCGTGCGCAGTTTGGTCGCCCGTTCTCTAAGCTGGACGTGAAGGACCCTGAAATCGCAGAGATTATTAAAAAAGCTGAGGTGGACCCCAATACTTTCTGCGTTCCTCTTCGCGTAGAAGGAGCTCCTTCAGATTACAAGAACAAGACCTTGCGACTTGATGAGAGTAGCCCCAATAAGGTCTGTAACTTGGCGGCGTACCAGCTTTATTTGCAGTCTGATGCGCAGATTGGAGACCAAGCTAGAAAACGAGAGCATGGCATAAACCAAGACTGGTACAAACTTATTGCAGTGGTGCATGCTGATGAGAACCTTTGGAACACGTGGACTTACGGCTGGTCTTCAGGATTCAACCGCTTCATGGTGACCTCTGTAGCAATGGCTACCTTCGCACCTATCGGTTTCATCCTTGTCGTCTTTGCCCTCATCTCCTTTGGTCAAATCTTGCTCATCTCTCTGATGATGATGGTCACTCCAGTGATTTTCCTGATGATGCTCCATAAAGATTGGGGATTCCCGAAGGGTAAAGCCTTCTTCAAAGCGATGCTGGGTGCAATCTTGGTGTTCCTGATGTACTCACTCATCCTCCAGCTGTCTATGATTTTCTTGGCGGCTATCTTTGACACCATTGATGACATTGGGCTGGTCATGGTCTTCTGCCTGGTGCTGACTTATGCGTTGTGGCAGAACCGACGTCGGATTCTAACAATGCTGAATGCGACCGTAGGTAGCCAGAACCAGTATGTCCGCTCTGCCATTGATAACGTCTTGAATAAACAACGCGCACCGGGTGGCTACGCAGAAAGTGTTCTGGGTGCTGTACGTGCCACGAACCTGCGTACCGCTTGGCGTAACCGCAATATGGTCGTGGACAACGAGACTGGTGAGAAGGCTGGATTCCTGCGGAATGTCAGCAAGGACTTCACCGATGCTCTTGAGCACAGCCGAAAGAACGCTATCCTGACGCACAAGCCCAACAGCGTGAAAGCTACCGCCTTGCGTGCTCGTGACGCAATGGACCGCGACCGTGAGAAGGAACTGAACCTTGAGCGCCAGCGGCAGAAAGAAGAGCTGGACAATGTCTTCACCGACCAGAGTCAAGCAATGGGCAGTGTGAAGTTTGAGGAGTCTCGCGCTAAGGTCGCCGCCGAAGATGCTCTCTTGGCACAGAATGAAGCTATCCACGCCGCAAACAACGTTCATCGTATTAACGAGAGCATCCAGCGTATCGTGTTGTCTTTCGAGACGAACGGCGACGGCAGTGACGGTAATGAGCGTATCGCATTTGCGAACATGTACCGAGCTGAGCAAGCGATGCAGGCGGCAAGTCATGCACAGAAGCTGGCGGAAGCAACTGGTGATTTGGCTGGCGTTAATACTGCGGCGAAGGATTATGCAGTAGCTCGTCAGAACCGTGATGCTTTTAAATCGTATCTGACCCCTGAGCAACGTGAGCAGTATGGTGCTGAGATGGATACGATGTTCTTGGCTGACCCCACTCTAGGTAAGGGCAAGGATGCTATTCAGCGAGACTTTGCTCTTGCACGCTCCTTGGACATCAAGGCTGTGAATGCTCAAGAAGCATACCGTCAGCGTGTCTTGCTTTACAACGACAACGTTGAGTCTGGTGTAGCTTCTTCTGACCTGAATGTTGAAGCACAGCGTGTTGGCAAGGCGGCTTACGACCAAGTCCTGCACGATGCGAAGAAGAATGACCTTACTTCAGAGCAAGCAATCTCTGCCGCTGAGCAGGCAAGAGATACTGCAATTGCTGGTTATCTTGCAGAACATCCGATGGACGAGCATCTGGAGAAATACGAGACGCAGGATGCTGTGGAAACAAATGTGTCCCGGCTTGCTTTTGGTGCACCGAAGTACCGCGATTTTGGTACTGAGCCTCCCTTCGGTGGTGGTGGTACCTACGACCCGCCCGGTGGTGGTGGTACCTACGACCCGCCCGGTGGTGGTGGTACCTACGACCCGCCCGGTGGTGGTGACTACAACCCGCCGCCTACACAGCCTATTGATATTCCGCCGACACCTGCTGGTGGTGGCACCCCTGTTGATGAGACATTCTCCTTTGACACTGGGACGCCTCTTGAGAACCCGACGGGTGAATCGGGCACGGTTCCCGTAGTCGAGCCTTCCTACGATAGTTCTGGTGAAGAAGGCGTCCCGCTAGTCGATGTTTTGCCTCCTTCGCACTCAACTGACAGCCGCGTAGATGGTGCCACGTCTCAGCCTAGTGAGGAATTTGCTGATGAGTCAGAACGGGTACACACTCCTGTGCCGACGAATCATTCTTTGCCGGAGTCTGTAGATGCCACCAGCGGTGAACAGCCTACTCAGTTGGGCGATAAAGTTCCGTTGGGCACGGCTGAATCTGGTGTGGAAGTAAATTATGGTGCTTCACCTACTACCCAGGGAAACCCCGTGGGGCGACAGGAAAACGAAGTCTTCACGGACAGCTCTAACCAGCCGCTGACCACCCATGAAACGGGGCAAGACTCAGCTCCGACATTTGAATCTGGTTCCGCCTCTCTGAGTGAGAGCATGGGGGCAACTGAGGCTCCGGCGCCTAAGCCCTCGGAACCGGTTGCTAAGGCACCCACACAGGATAAGCCTGCCCAGGAACCGGTACGACCGGAGCCGGTGAAGATGAAAGCCTCTGAGCCCGTCGAGAAAGTAAGTAATGATACTGAGCAAAAAGTAGAGCCTATGAGCGACCCGATTCCTGAAAAAGTGGATAGCCCTGTGAATCACGACCAGCAGGGCGGAGATAAGCCGCGTACAGAGCCTCTGGAAGCTGACCGGGTACCGACGGCACCTAAGCCCGCAGAGCCGGTTGCTAAGGCACCCACACAGGATAAGCCTGCCCAGGAACCGGTACGACCGGAACCGGTGAGGAATAAGCCTGCAAATGAGACAGTTACCAAGAAACAGGATAACCCTCTGGCAGGTACAAGAACCCGCAAACGTGTGTTCAAGGTTCCTACCCAGCCTATCCAAACCAAACCTACAGAAGCTAAGCAAAAAAACACTGAAGAAGCTTTTGGGCTGAACGCTAAATCAGATGTTTTTGAACGGGGTGAATAATGGCGCTGGAAGACGCAAATGAGACAAGTCAGACAGATAGTGGCATGCTCGACAAGGCGGCTAAAGCCGCTGAGACAGCGCAAAAAGTAGCTAAGACAGCTCGTGCGACAAGTACAGCAGTCACTACAGCCACCACTGTCGCAACTAACCCTCTAACTTGGATTGTCCTTGGTGTCGTCACACTACTGCTAGGACTGATGGTTGTAGGTGTGCCAATGGCTCAGGTATGGGGAAAAAACGACAACGCAGACGGCTGTTATGGAGTCAGCAGTGCAGGTAACGGCTCAAGTCGCTCCGGTCTGAAACACAGTGACGACCCGAAAGTGAACGTGCAGAATGTCGCTACCTGGCTGTCTTCTACAAACTTTGCCGGGGACTGGGGCAATAAGCCTTTCAGCACCAAAATGATTGCTGGTATGGTAGGAAACTTCGGGCAAGAGTCAGGGTTCAACTCTGAGAAGACTCAGGACGGCTCAGGTCTTGACTCTAAAATGTCCAACGAAGAAATCCTTTCCCAAGGCAACGTGTATGGCAAAGCTGTAGGCTTTGCCCAGTGGGATGGACCCCGCCGCGTGAACCTCGTGAACTTCGCCAAAGCCAACAATACCCACTGGTCTGATTTGGGTACGCAGATGGATTTCTTGAAGCATGAGCTTGAGACCACTGAAGGTGGTAGCCTCCTCGCCTCTGGCTTCACCGATGATTCTAAGAGCGTCGCAGAGCTAGTGAAGATTTTCCATGATTCTTTCGAGCGCTCAGGCGAACCTAACATGCCCCGCCGCGTGTCGTTTGGTGAAGACTTCGCCAAAGACTTCAAACCCGGTACCACCTCTGTAGGCAATTCCTCCCTCTCGAAGGGTGGGGGCTCCTGCTTCTTGGGCAATGATTCTGGTGCTGACATGTCCGGCATCGTTGAACTCGCAAAGAGCATCGCATGGGATTCTAATAAACCTGAGGAAGCTCGCCGTATTCCGGTGTCTCCCAGCGACCCTGACGGTGTTGAGAATGCTAAGCCTGCATACAAAGAAGCGAAGCGGAAGGCTCAGGAAAAGGGCGGCAAGGATACCCATACTGAACGCCCTGGAGCTGAATCCCTGTACGCCAGCTGTGACAGATTCGTTGCCACAGTGCTGAAAAATACTGTAGACCCGAAGGTTCCGTGGGGTGCAACTGGTCAGCAGGCACAATACTACGAGCAGTCTTCTGACTGGAAAGACGTGACTGGAAAGCGTAGCGATTTGAAACCTGGAGACATCCTTATCGCCGGTGGACCTGGCGGTGTAGTAGGTCATACAGCCATATTTATTGGAGACCACGACGGAAAGCCTTCCGTGGCTCAGGGCTCCTGGAGCAATGAAGTGGGGGCTATCTACCCGATTGAGCATCGCTGGAGTGAAGACCTGACTGACGTTTTGGGACAGAAGTACAAGGTTTACCGTTACGTAGGCGCCAACTCGGGTGCTGTGACTGATAAGGCATAAAGGGTTACACTTGTGAGCATGGAAAAGAATTCTCAGGACAACCGAAACCCCGCCCCGGCTGAAAACCCTTACTTGCAGGCTTTGGGCATTAGCGAACCTAGTAGTAAAGCTAATTCTTCAGAGGATGCGCCTACTGTTGCAGAGCAATCAGTAACTGAGGGCACGACACGGAAACTATCGCGGCGAACTCTTCTTCTGGGGGTGGGCGGGGCAATAGTGCTCACTGCTGGTGGTGGCTTGCTGGTCGCCCGCCCTTGGGAAGTGGAAGACGTCGCCAAGCAGACAGCCCCTGCCTCATTTGAAGTTACAGATGAGGATAAGCGAACAATTATTGAATTCATTGAGCAATTCATGAAGGTCGCCACTGATTTTGGGGTTGATGGGAATAAACTGACCCCTGACACCATCCGCAACGTACGCTACCTTGTCAAGACCAAGAACAATGGCTACATCGCGTACATGCGTTCCCGCTCAGATGCATACAAGAACACGCGCCAGTTCATCTGGGAAGGCTCCTCACTGTTCTATACAGCCGAGGAAGTATCCCGCTGGAATAAAGAAGCCTACCTGCTGGATGAGCGAATGCCTACCTTCAAGCTCCAGGGGAGCCCCACGGTCTCGATTAGCCCTTCAGGTACCTACTACATCGACAACAACGGGGGTAGCCACCGTAAGGTATCTGCACGCGTCGATTTCGTGACCAAAGAAACGGTGCGTGTTCAGGAATCGGATGGTGAAGGCTCTAACGGAGCATTCGCTGTTATGAGTAAAGAAATCCCAGCAACGGTGAATCTTGAGCTCATTGAGTCAAACTCTCGGTGGTACCTAAGTTCGCAGACCGGAAGCTCTCGATACTTACTGTCCACCTGGGATGAGTTCAACTCTTCAGAGTATGCGGAGTCTCAAAATACTGGTTTTGTGAAAGAGGGCGAGATTATCCCTACCCCTCTGAGTGAGCGAACACAGACTACCCCTTCACCGTCTACCAGTAAAGAAGCGGGTGCCTAGTGGCTGAGGAAAATCAAACTGAGACCCCTGACAAATACTGCATTTACGGTCTTTACAACGGGACTTCATCTGAGGGGATATTGCATTCCCCTAGACATTTGAACGAGTCCCCGCCCCATCTGGCTATCTTCGGAATCGACGAAGAAACTGGTGAAAAGGTAGGAGTTGAACTGCCGTTGGACGCTGAGACTACACAGCAGATGATTTCTGATTTGCAGGCTGTGGCGAAAGCCTGGGTTGGAGAGGACGCGCGACCTGAGCGTCGCCCTTTCAGTAAAGCCTGGTGGCGAAGAATCCTGAAGGAATTCTTGTCGTGGGCATCGCAGAACAAGATTCTGGTCGCATTTCTTGTGTTTTGCGTAATCGTTTTCACCTTTGGCGTTACCTCCTGATTATCAGACGTACAAAGATAGCCACACCATTGCGGTGTGGCTATCTTTGTACGCCGCCCAACTATAATCACCGGAGAGCAAAAATGCATAACATTCAGAAAACTGCAATTTATGCAACCTGTGAGGACGGGGTGCTAAATATCACAGGAGGCTGGGAGTGTTGGTTTGGCTAGGTGTTTTAGTGGTGGCGAAGGCTATCCCCGGGAAATAAGTTGCAGGCTGTGCGACGACCTAGCATAATGGAGCAATGCACAAAGAAACACTGAAACCCACATACTACTTCTCAGTTACACCTCAAGCAATCTACCCTCAACCTAAATCCTCGGTCGGTGACTGCGTGAAAGGTACGCTCAAATACCTACAAGCCCATCACCCTGAACAGCTTGCTGAGATTGGTGAAATTGCTGTCAATGAGGACGGCGACATTCTGCGCATAACCAGCCCTTTCAAGATGATTGGCGACGATGAAAACACTCTCAAACTAGAAGCAATGATTCAGGTCATTGAAGACCTAAAAGGTGCGGGATACTACACCGTCAGCACATCAGAAGATGTGTACTCCACATACACAGAATTGAACGATTAAAACACACAGGAGCGAGCGCATTACTATGGTTCAAAAATATGATAGTCGGTTGCGGAAGATTGAGGCTTTTTATTCTCCGAAGGAGTTTCGTGCTTTGGGGTATCGTGAGCGGTGGGAGGTGCGTGTGAGTGATGGTATTTGGATTACGCCGGAGAAGTTGGTGGAGACGACGATGTCGAAGCGGGAGGTGCGTGCGAATCCTGGGGTGGTTGAGGAGGCGGAGGTTTGGTTGAGGGGGTTGGTGGATTGTGTTCCTCCGTTGGCTCGTGTTTCTGAGTCGGGGCGTTCTTTTGCTTTGACTGGTGATGCTGTGCGTGATTGGCATCGTCGTCGTGGTTTTGAGGTGGGGGTGAAGCTGACTGAGAAGAATTTGCCTGCGCGTTTTTATGGTGGTTTGACTGAGGTGGAGGGGTTTGGGTTGGCTCCTTTGCGTCCGGTGGCGAATTTGTCGGTGCGTGTTTCTGTTGGGTTGAAGGAGGATTTTGTGCGGGCGTTGTTGGGTGTGGGGACGGTGTTTATTGGGCGTGATGGGCGTTTGGTGGTGCGTTCGGGTGCTCCTGAGCCTGCTTTGGGTATTATGCGGGGGGTGTTGGAGGCTCGGGGTGTGGATGCTTCGGTGCGTGTTTCGTATCCGTTGTATCGTCGTGAGGTGTGTGATGTGCCGGTGGAGTTTTTTGAGGGTACGGTTACGTTGTGGACGACGTTTGTGAAGAGTATGTTGGCTCCTTCGTTGCGTGAGACGGTGAATTTGTTGTTGGGGCGTGGTGTGGAGGAGCAGGATTCGTATTATGCGGGGTTGGTGGCTGAGGCGTTTGGGAAGTTTAGTGAGGCTGGTGGGGTTCCTTTTGGTGGGTATTTGGCGTCGTCGTTGCCTAATTGGGTGAATGATTTGCCGAGGCAGACGATTGGTTCTCCGTTGGCTAATTTTCAGGCGAATCGTAAGCGGGCGATTAGGGAGCTTCAGATGGAGGGTGGTTTTGGTGAGGGGCATTGGTTTGGGGATGGGGAGTTGGCGGAGCGTATGGGTTTGGGGGTGGAGGAGTATCGTCAGTTGAAGGATGCGCATGAGAATTGGAAAAAGGTGCGTATGTCTGAGGAGTTGAGTTGGCGTGAGAATGGGCAGGAGCGGGTGAGTTATCATTTGGACCCTGCGGCTGGTTCTCGTCGTGATTTGGGTGTGGCGGCTGATTTGTTGTTGGCGTTGTTGGAGGCTGGGGTTGAGACGGGGGATGTTGAGTCGTGCGAGTTGTGTTTGGGGGCTTTGGCTGTTGCGGAGGATGCGTCTCAGAAGTTTTTGGAGTTGAGGGGTGTTCCTGAGCGGTTTAAGGTTGTTTTGATGGGGAAGTTTAGTGAGCGGCGGAGGGTGTCTCTTGCGGAGGAGTGATGCTGTGGGTGTGGGGTATCGGCGGATGGGTTGGGTGGGGTGTTTGTTTGCTGGGTTGTTTTTTGTGTTGCCGTTTGGGGTGGGGTGGCTAGTTTTGAGTGTGGCGGCTCGGTATGAGCAGTTGGTGGCGGTGGGTGTTTTTCGGTTGCAGGCGGCTTATAATCCGGGTGTGGGGTCTGGGGCGGCTGAGCTTAATGGTGTCTATGAGGCTCGGTATGCGATAATTGGTGTAGTATTTTTGGTCTGTTGGGTTATCTCAGCAGTTATCACATTGGTATCTACTAGGCGGATTAAGAAGTGAAGGAGCCTGCTGTTATGAGTAAGGATGAGTCTGTGAGTGAGTCTGTGAATGTTGCGGAGGTGCCTGCTGGTTCTGCGCCTATTGTGCGGAAGTGGGCTACGCATTTGGTAGCTTTTGCTGGTGGTGCCGCTGTTGTTACCGGCATGGCGTTTGGTGGGCTCATTCCTACTGGTTCTGCTTCGACAGCGTCTAGTGGTTCTACTGCTTCTGTGCAGAAGGTTGTTCGGAGCGTGTCTGGTAAGGATGCTGACACGATGAAGCGTGAAGCGACCGAGAAGCTGACTCAGGTTCTGAAGAGTATTGCTGAGACTGCTGACCCGAATGGGATTGGTGATGAGGTGAGTGCTGGTAATTATGAGCATGTCCCTGAGATTTTGAAGAATTCTGTGGTGGGTGAGACGGACGCGTCTAAGCAGGCGTCTATGGTTGCGGTGATTTATCTAGCGGCGGGGTTGGGTAACGCGATGGGTGGTGCCCAGAATATTGCACCGATTAGCGACCAGGCGGTTCTAAACACTGCTGAAGCCATTACTGAAAGTGGAACCGTCCATATCCCCCAGAGTATTTATGTCCGTACGAAGCGACCTGTCTCTGTCTCGATGGTCTACTACCCGGAGTCTAATGAGTGGAAGATTGATGGATTCACTCTGATGCTCATGGAGGTTTCTGCGGCTGTGGACCAGCAGAATAGTGCTACCGCTTCTGCGCCCGCCTCTGCTTCTTCTGACCCGAAAACACCTGCACAGTAACCTGTTATAAGAAGAACTACCCCCGATGAAAATCTTTTATCATTCGGGGGTTTCTTTTTGGAAGGACCCACCCATGAAACCTATCGTTTTTCACAAGATTGAGCTCGAAAATTTCCGCAAGCATGAGCATTTCGAGGTCGCGTTCGACGATAACGCAATCACCCACATCAAAGGCGGTAACGGCTCTGGTAAATCTTCCATCGTGAACGCTATCCCTTGGGTTCTATTCGGTAGCCTGCCTACAGGGGTTAAAAGGAACGTGCTCCTCCGTAGAGAAGGCACACCTGGCGACAAGATTACCCTTGCACGCCTGACCTACAGCGTGGGGGATGAAAAATTTATTGCGACAAGAAAAATGAACCGCCGGGGCAGTATCCAGGTCTCTCTTGAGGAAGTCAAAGAAGATGGTTCCGCTGTACTGCTCAGTGGGAACACTGTCTCGTCTGGCAACGAAGCGATTGCCCGCTCTCTAGACGGCGTTCCGTCTAGCGTCTTCAACACGGCTATTTTCTTCTCCCAAAACAATGCAGACATATTCCTACGTGAGCGACCTGAAGCTCGGCGTGGAATTGTAGAACAGGCAACCGGCATCACAGCTGTTTCATGTGCGTTGGACGAGATTCGTGTTGCGCGTCTGGCAAATAAGCGAGAAATTGAGCGTAAGACCGTAGATAGGGTTGGGGTTGAACGTCGTGCGGCGCAGGTGCAGGAACTGGAAGGGGCTGTAGCTAAAGCGGCAAGTCACTTGCGGGGACTACGTATTGAGTATGAAAACTTGTCGAAGGAACGCCACCGTGTGTATGAGGAGCTAAATCGCTTGCGTGAGGGGCTTCGCGTGCGGGAGAATGCGACGGCGAAAGTGGCAGAGGGTAAGCGGTTGAAGGATGTTGGCACGCGTAACCATGAGTTGTTTTCACGTGATGTTGAGGTATTGGACCGACGGATTACAGGTGGGTCTGGGTCTGCTTTGAGCTTCGATGTTGCTTCTGCAATGTTGGAAGAGAAGCGTGAGCATCTGCGGGTGAAACAAGAGGAGCAGGCGGCTTCTGCGGCTCAGTTGAAGAGCTTGAAGGGCGAGCGTGAAAGTCTTTTGGGAATTGTGGAAGGGTGCGGCTTTGACGGCGTAGATGATGCTGGGCTTGAGCTGGAACGTCTTTCTGAGCGGGTGTCTTCCTTGGAGGGTGCGCGTGATGATTTGAGTGCCCGCCTGCGGGGTGTGGAGGATGAAGAATTAAGTTCCGCACGCCGTGTGCGTCAGCAGATTAGCGAGCGTGGGCATGTTTGCCCTACCTGTGGTCAAGGGATTCCTGACGTCGATGTGAAGCTGGGAGATTTGGATAAGCGTATTTCCGAGTTGGAGGGTGTTCGTGATGATTTGAGTGCCCAGTTGCGGGGTGCGGAGGATGACCTTGGAGAGGCTATGGGTGCGCGTGATGATTTGGGCGCTGTACTTTCGGCTTTTCAGCGGATGGGTGTTATTGAGGGGCTGGTTCCTGGGTTGGAGATGGAGTGCAAGAAATTGGGTAAGGCTGTAGGGGCGGCTGAGGGTGATTATCGGTCTGCAATGATGGTTTTTGAGGACGCAAAGAAGGGTGAAGAGCTTTCATCGGAGTTGGAGTTGAAGCGTAAAGCTTTGGCTGAGGCTTTGGGTCAGATTGAGATGGGCGGTCGGCTGATTGCTGAGGGGCGTGGGGTGTTGTCGTCTGCTGAGCATGTTTCGGCTCGGATGGTCGAATCCAAGGAGAAGAAGCATCAGGCTTTGGAGAAGTCTTTGGCGGAAATGAAGGGTGTGGGGATTAAAGCTAGGGACAACCATACCCGGTTGGTGGGTGAGTTTTCTGGATTGAAGGCTCGTCTGGAGTATGAATTGGGTGAGGTGACGGCTTATGAGTCTCTTCTTGTGGAACGGGATAAGATTCTTGCTGTGGAGGGCGTGCTTCAGGAAACGCGTGCAAAGATGTCTGCGGAAACAGTTCCTCTGTTGAACGAGTATGCTTCAGAGTTGGTGGCTGGGTTTACAAGCGGTGCGATTTGTGGTGTTACTGTGGGGGATGATTTTACGATTACTGCTCATTTTAGTGGTGGTGGTAGCCGCGATGCGGCTTTGTTGTCTGGTGGGGAGGCGGCGGCTATTTCTCTTGCGCTGGGGTTTGCGTTGTCGAAGGTCGTGGGTGGTGGGTCTAATGCTTTGGTTCTTGATGAGGCGTTTACGGCGTACGATGCCAATAATCTTGAGTCTACGGTTAGGACTATCCGGTCACAGATGGGTGCTCGGCAGATTATCTTGATTGCGCATAATGATGTGGTGGATAGTATCTCTGACCAGCAAATTTGCCTGTAGGTATGCTGAGGAAGGGGCGCTGTTCTATCCTCGCTGGTTTTGGGGTGGGTGCTGGTGATAGAATGTCACCCGAGTCGGTTTGTTTTGAGAAGCTTAGGTTGTCTTTGAATGTACTCGTGTATTGTGAAGCTGAGGGTTAAACCTTTGGCGGAAATTTTGGATGAGCATTTGGAACGTTTGATGCGTCAGGAATTTGAGAAGATTCGGCGTAATCGTGTTACCGCTATTGTAGAGCCTCCTACAGGGGATTTGCTGTCCCCTGAGCGGGTTGGTGTTATCCGGGAGAATTTGAAGATTCAGGCACTTGATGCGCTTCGTCGCTATTGCAACGACCCTGCGGCGACTATGGAATCCGAGTATGTGCACGTGAAAGTTCAGGCTTCCTCTCCGGTGGGTGAGCCTTATCGACCGGAGCGTAACACTACTATGGTTATCCCTGGTCTGGACATTGCCCCTGTAGAGCAGGAGGTTAAAGAATACCGGGTGGATGGTGCTGATGCGTGGTCTGCTCTCACTGAGGGTAAGTGGCTTGAATGGATTCAAGGCACAATCCAACTGGTAGATAAAGAGCCGGAGCGGGGTAAAAAATTTATTGAGCCTGCCCCTAATCTGCCTAACGCTGTGCACAGCAGAATCCTCGAAGCAATTGAGGTGGGCGCTAAAATGGGTGCTCTCTCTTATTTGGAATACGACCGACTCGGATACTAGCTTATGCCCAGAAAAAACAACCCTTATGGATACACCGTCAATGAACAACGGCTAGAGCGTGATGTTCTACGGTGGGATTCCGAAGAATCGACGGCAAAAAAACTTCCTGCTGGGTCGAGAAAAATCCATACCAAAAACCGTGGGGACAGAGTCGTCCTTACAGAAAAGGCACTTATCAATGCCGCCGCCGAAGAAGCGATGCGTGTAGCAGGTATCCCTAAAGAAGACGTACAGAACGTTATTGCCGCCTACAAAAATGTTGCTATGGCGGCAATCGGCAACGGCGTCGATGTAGACCTTCTGGGCATCAGTAAAATCAAGGTCAATCTCACCACCCCCACCGAGCAGAACCCTCAACGCACATCTAAATCACCTAAGCGACTTACCACCAGCTCTGAAGACATCACCTCTGGTCTAGCAAGGCTGGGTGAAGAACGTCCCGACCTGACCTTCACCCCGAACAACTGGTACACGCTACTTTTCGAGCACGGCTCACACATTCCTAGAACCCCCGGCAAACGGTACAAAGAACGAGACGCTAAACGAGCCGAAGGTCGAATAACAGCCCGTCGCGGCGAGCGCACCTATCAGCAGGCTCTGAATGATTTGAAGGTGGGCAGGACTAGATACGAGCGTGAAGCTGATATATAGAAAGCGGTTAGTTACCTCTGATTGGTTGCTGGTGACTCCTTGAATGGTAGGGGTCTCTGGGCTTGAACGGGAGTTGCACTTATGATGGTGTGGCTCCCGTTCTGCTATATATGTTTTGGTTATAACCTTTTCCATCTTCTAGTGACGGACAGACTTTTTGATGATTAGCAATACTTTCTGGACTGATGTGGCTTATGAGCCTACCCGCCGGGTGCCGTTGAATGCTTTTGTGCGTTTTGTGGCGTCGGTTTTGCTTGCTGTTATTTTTGCTGTGGCGGTGGCTCCGGTTGGTATGCAGGGTGCTTTTGCGGCGGATGATGGGGATAAGAAGTCTGTTGAGAAGTTGGAGGAGTCGAAGAAGCAGTTGGGGGTGACTGAGGGTGGTGATGCTGGGTTTGAGCAGATTTTGAAGAAGGCTCGTGGTGAGGGTCAGAAGTCGTCGTTTGTGACGGTTTTGAATCGTGTTCTTCAGCCTGGGTATATTTATAATCATCCGAGGTCGAGTACTGATGGGTATTATCAGGGGAATACTAAGTGGTCTTGTGATGTGAATGACCCTAATAGGGGTTTGCTGACTTATCATAACTGTGATGTTCCGAATTTTACTGCTGATTTGGGGCAGAATTTGTTTAGTGCTTTGAAGCCGGGTGGTGTTTTGGGTGGTGGGGCTGAGTCTGCGAAGCTTGAGGTGTCGTGGTTGGGTTTGCCTACGGGTGTGAAGTCTGTTCCGTCTGCCGCCGCCGCTCGGGTTGAGAAGTACACGGCTTTGGAGTTGTTTGGTTATAATTTGCGGGTGACTCGTTATGAGGGGGAGTTTGACCATATTCAGGTGCAGACTCAGGCTCGTTTGATGAGTAATTTTGGTGCTTCTCAGACGCTTGCTCTTGGTGTGAATGCTATTTTTAATGGTATTACTGAGGGTGCTTCGGGTGCTGTGGCGGCTTTTAAGGATGAGGTGAGTAAGGGTAATTATTTTGGTGCTCTTGCCGCCGCTTATAATGGGGGTACTCAGTCTTCGGTTGCCGCCGCGGTTGAGACTATTCTTGATACTTCTGATGCTAACGTTATGGCTACTCGTGGTTATGCGCGTGTGGGTATTGATAAGACTTTGTATAATGCTCGGTCGGCGACGAATGCTGAGATGGAGCAGGAGATTGTTAATACGATTGCGGCTCTTATTGCGGGTAGAACTCCTGAAGAGGTGCGGTTGCCGGATGATTTGAAACAGCTTCGTGTGGCACCTGCTCAGCCTAGTGCGGGTGGTACTACTTGTACTGTGACGAACCCTGATGGGACTCTTACGACTATTTCGAAGTTGGCTTCGGAGGCTGATTGTGAAGAGTCTGCAAAGACTGCCAATATGGAGAACCCTTCCTATAAGTGGGATGGTACGGATAAACCTACTGAGTCTTTGAAGGATTGGAAAGAGCACAATAAGGGCTGGTTTGAAGCCGCCAACAAGTATGGTCTGACCTGCAACGTGGACGAAGACGAGAGTAAGCGTGAGGAAACTCTTTCGGCGTTTTACTCCTGTGTGCCTACCGCGTATGAGGCGGCGGCGAAGAAGTACTCCAAGGAGAAGGAAGGTGAGGCAGGTAAGAAGCTTGCTGAGCAACTTAGCCAGCCTGGATTTATCAACGACTTCCTACGCAAAAACCTCTCTGCGAACTTCGCTAACCCTGCGAACCAGTACTACTGCACGAACCTTGATGGAACCGACAAGCTCGACAGCAACGGCAAACCCATGAAGCTGTTCACCGAGACAGGCGGCTACAACCCTGATTGCCTGCACACCCGAGCACCCATCCAAGGTGGGCTCTACGGCACCGGTGACGGAGAAATTAAGGACACCCGCCGCCAGCTCTACGACTCCTCACTCAGCACCGCCCTGTTCGACTCTAGCGGCACAATGGCTGACTGGGCGAACGCAGGAATCATGTCGGCAGGAGCCATTACCCGTTTCGCTAACGCCGCCCTGAACCTTGGCATGTCACCGCTCATGCAGACCTTCGGAGTCGATAACCTCATCGCCCAGGTGATTGAGACTCTTCGAGATAGCGCGTTCTTCCCCTTCCTGTCCACAGCTACACTGATTGGTCTCATCCTGCTTGCTGTCCGAGCGATGCTTTTCAAAAAGGGCGGTTTGAAAGACTTCATCAAATTCCTTGGAGCTTTCCTGCTCATTGGCATCATCGGCACAGCAACGCTCCTCAAGCCTCACGAAACTATCCGCACCATCGACCGGAGCGTCAATTTTGCAGACGCATTCATCGCCAAAGCACTAGTCACTGACATTATTGGGGACGAAATCTGTAGCTCTACTGGCACTAAATCCAGTATCAAATTCAGTACCACCCGCTCTGACGCAGACCCTGCCACTCGTGCGCTCATGTGTGAAGTCTGGCGGATGAATGTCCTCTCCCCCTGGAGCTACGCACAATGGGGTACAGGTTATAACAACCTTTACGCAGTGGACGCGAAACGCCCGGTCACCGCAAATACCCTCACCAACACCAACTCTGCCCAGGTTAGCCGCGCACCCGTCCAAATGGGTGCAGGTGTAACCGTGAACAACTGGGCGCTCTACCAGTTGGACTTGATGACCACTGGCACCACCACCGAAAATAACCCCAACCGAACCGCAGGTGTGACCAGCAGAGACCTCTACCGAATCGTCGATGTCCAAGCAGGACCCAATAACGGTGAAGGAACCGACCCCAGATACCTGCGTGCCTGGGCAGGACGTGAAGGTTCATCTCGTGCCCTCGTCGGAACACTGTCCCCCATTGCCGCCCTCGCTACTGGTGTCACCGTCGGGTACTACTCGGTTGTGAAAGCGGTTGTGAAAGCGGTACTCCTGCTGATGATGGTCATCCTGCCGTTTGTCCTGCTTATGGCTCTGCTCGGTCGCCCTGCGAAGAAGGGAACCAAGCACTATGTGGGTACCGTAATCGGTCTTTACATCCAATCCGCAATGCTCACCTTCGGTCTGTGCCTGCTGTCAGTCGTCCTCATCAACCTGACAGCATCTGTGGACTCCTACATCTACATCTTCCTGCTCCAGACCATCATCTCCATCCTGATGCTCCTCTGGACACGAAAGCTGATGAAGAAGGTCATGCGCGGCTCGGGAGCGCTCGGCTCCGTGAGCATGACCGACACCAAAAACATCCTCAGCAAGAGCGAGATGGGCAAACGAGCTGTACGCACTTTGGAAATGGCTCCCGGACGAATCAAGCACGCCGCCGTCAGCGGATACACCAGAAACGGTATCCGTGGCGCCCTGCAAGAATCTGCCCAAGCCGTCGAGCTCAAGAAGATTTTCAGCAAGCCTGGACGTGAAGGAGCATTGCGCACCATCACCACCGCACGAGCTACAGGACTCGCCACCGCACGCGAATCTGTCCAAGACCTCGACAACTACAAGAACGTCAGCAAGATTGCTGACAACTTGGCACAAATCACCGCCGCCGAGCAAGGAGTTGTGTCGGAGGGCTCCAGTATCTCTGAGCTCAAGAGCGCCGGGGACATCCGCCGAGCACGCAAGGCAACCGAAGCCTACAATAAGGTGCAGGATGCAAAGCGTGCCGAAGTTGAAGAGAACTTGGAGAAGGAGTACGAGGCACAGCGCCAACAAGCCGAGCTTGCAGGCATGGACTGGGCACGCCCCTCAGACAAGGAACACAAGAAGTCCGTAGACCTCATCCTCCAAGAGCAAGAACGCGCAGAAGAAGCCGGTCGAAGTGTTATGCACGAACACATCCAACAGCAGATGTCCGGCAAACCTGTACCCAAGAGCGAGCGCTACGACATCCAATCGGATGACCGGTTCACTGATGCGGAGAAGGCAATCCACAAGGTCTTGGGTAATGAGCGTGAGTTGAGCAATGCCGTGAAGTCTAAGGTTTCTCAGGTGAAGTCTAATGTGACGGATGCGGTTAGTTCTTCGGCGGCTGTTCAGGCTGTGCGTAAGGCTTTGACGACTCCGCCGGATGTTGTGCCGGATGAGGTGGCTGAGGCTCTTGCGATGTCGAGGGTTGAGGTGTCTCAGCTTCCTGTGGAGCGGTTGCGTCTTCTGCGTGAGTGGTTGGAGGCGAACCAGGGTACTGATTATCGTAATGAGCGGGCTGAGTTGTTGGAGTATGTGCTTGAGGCAATCCGCTATAAGGAAGATGCGTAGGAAAGGAATCTGGCTTTTATGCGGACGAACTCTGCTCTGGCGGTAGCGCCTGTTGCTGTTACCCCCCTTAGTACTATTCGTAAAGGTGCTAAGGGGGTGTGGCGTGCCCTCGGGTCAGTGTTCGCAATGCTTCTTATCCTAGTGGGCGCCTACTCTGGGCTAGTACAGAAACCTGCCCAGAACGCTCACGCGCTAGACGTATCGAAATGGGTCATGTGCGGGTTCGGCAAAGACAGTGTCCCCGCACAGCTGTACCAGTTCTCCCAGAGCAACGACCTTCAATACGAAGTCTTCAGTAAATCAGCGGCTACAAGCGGTCAATCCACCCCCGACAGCGGCGCCAACATCCTCCTCAAAATCGTCGGCGTCGATTTGGAGAAGAACAACCAACAACTAGTCATCGGTGGCACTGACATCAGCAACGGCTCCGGCTTCAACAAAGGAGCGAAACTCAACTTTTTCGACCGCTTCGGTCTCGGCGGCTACCAATTCACCGCCTACACAGGTGAATGGCGCTACGTCGTAATCGACGCCTGCGCAGATAAACCCGAAGCCAAAGACCCCAAATCGAGCCAATATTACACTACCCGCCTTACCCCTATGGCAACCTGGGACAGAGCGAGCGCATCCCAAGACCCCCGCACAATGGTCTACGCCAACGGGCAAACAGCACGCCACGCCGCCGCTGTGGGTACTTTTATCGGTAACCTGGCGCTTGGTGCTACCACCTGGGTCGTCGGTTTCTTCCTTGCCTTGTTGATGATTTCCTTCAAGGACGTCGGTAAGCTGATTGGTTTGACTGATATTTTGGTGGGGTCTAAGCCGGGTCAGCTGGGCGGCATCCTGGATAGTGTCTACGGGCAGATTTTCTTGTTGCTCGCTATCCCGATTTTTGTGTGGGCGGTAGTCTCTAACTTCTACCCTCTGGCTACCGGCAAGCCTTTCCCCGGCACGGTGGAGCATACTGGTCGTCCTGGTCGCCGGTTGAGTATCGCCGTGGTCACCGCTGTCTTCAGTATCGGTTTCATCACAGCGGCACCCGTGCTGATGCCTATCCCGAACCGTGTAGCGGCTTTCGTGCAAAGCATCACCATCAAAGCCACCACCGAAGAACTGACAAGCATGGGCGGCTGGTGCACCACCGAGGTAGGCACCAAACCCACCAGCACCTATGATGCCCGTAGCCGCGCCGCTGAGAAAGGCGACGGCGGCGTCCTCAAACGCCTCAACACCGCAGGCAACGACATCAGCCAAATCGTCAGTGAAAACTACGGCGAAATCGTCGCCTCCCAACTATCCTGCACCTTCAGCAAACTCTTCATCTTCGACCCCTGGGTACAAGGACAATTCGGCGTTCCCGCAAACCACCTCTGGGCAGAAGGCAAAGACATCCCCGAATGGGCTAAAGACGGCAAAAAACTAGGCAACAGCAACGGCGCCTGGGTAGGTGACGCATCCGTACCGATGGGCGGAGAAACCACTCTCAACAACTGGGCACTCTACCAACTCTCCACCCAAACCACCGGACACCTCCCCACCGGCAACGAAACAGCCGGAAAAGCACGCGAATCCCAAGGCGTAGCAACCGACTGGTGGCGCATCGTAGACGCACTCAGCAACTACAACGAAAAAGACATCGACCTCAAAATCCCCCAAGCCAAAGACCTCCCCACCAACGTCTCCAACGGCGAATGGGCACGCCCCACCGAAGCCGCAATGACCTCACCCTACGGAAACCGCCCCGAACTCGGAGACGTACACAAAGGCATCGATTTCGGCGCACAATGCGGCGCACCCATCTACTCCGCAGGCAACGGCAAAGTCGTCTTCGCACAAAAAGCATCTGACGGCGCAAACGGCATCATCATCCAACACAACGGCTACGCCACAATGTACTGGCACATGCAAGACGGCTCCCCTAAAGTCAAAGTCGGCGACGAAGTCAAAGCCGGACAAGAAATCGCATCCAGCGGCGACACCGGACACGCATACGGATGCCACCTACACTTCGAAGTACGACCCGGAACCGACTGGGGCAACCAAGACAACGTCACCGACCCCCAACCCTGGCTCAAAGAACGCGGAATCGACCCCACCAAAACAGGCGACGGACTCTCACCCCACGCCGCCGTCACCTCCACCAACAACAACGGCTCCGCAATCGAAATCACCCGAGGCGAACAGGACATGAACTCCAAACCCCTCGAACCCTGGAACACCTGGACAGGCGCATCCGGCGGAACCAGAATCGGAGCAGGACTCTCCGCCCTCATCGTCTCCATCATCGCCCTCTTCGTCCCCTCCATCATCGCCCTCCTCACCACCGTCACAACCATCACCCTCCAAATCTTCATCATCATCGTACCCTTCGCGGCGCTCGCGCTGATGACTGGTACAGAGAAGGGTATCGCCTTTGCAAAGAAATACGGCGAGCAGGCTTACCAACTTTTCCTCCTGCGAATCACTCTTGGTCTTCTACTCACATTGTCTGTCATCTTCACCCTCTGGTCATACACCATCATGGCAACCGTCGGCTGGTGGCAAGGCGTACTCCTCATGGCACTACTCTCCGTCGTCCTCTGGGTAGCTAAAGACAAGCTCATCGCAATCGCTGAAACCTACGCCGGGGCTCTTGTATCCAAACCCTCGCGTCTCGTAACAGGACTACTGAGCCGCACTAAAGCCGCCGCCGGAATCGGAACAGCCGGAACAATCGGTGGTATCACCGCAAAAACAGCAGGTGGCTCCTTCTTCAAGGGCGCGCACACCGCCGCCAGCGACAAAACCCGTGATGCGTTCAACAAGAGTAAGGCTGGACGGCGAGCACTTAGAACACTTGCTGTTCCTGCCAACTATGCACCTGAAATCCTTCGTAAGGCTACTGGGCATACGGCGAAGGCTAGTGAGCCTATCTTCGTGACGTGTTTCTCGTGCGAAAAGACGTACAAGCACGGAGAGATTCAGATGTGGCGAGACCAAGACACCAACCGTATGTACTGCCAAACCTGCGTACAACGTGGACGTGTAGCAAAAACCGACATGCTCACACGGATTAAGACTAAGGCGGATGAGCGTCAGGCTAAGAAGCGGTCTGAGCCTCGTGAGGATACTTACCTGAAAATGGCGTTGGCTCAGCCGCATGTGCATCCGGCGAATATTAAGAACGCTGGTGACGCTTTCAACGCATATGAGACTCTTACCGATGCCGCCGCAAACAGTATGGCGCGTCATTATCGTACGGTGCATGATGATAAGCTGGCTACTGTCATTAGTTATGAGTTGCCGGAAGAGTTTAAGCCTTATCTGAATGTTGAGGCGTATGAGGTTGCTCGTGATAATGATGACTTCACCCGTATGCGGTTCTACTGGGCGCAGGCTATCAAGTCTTTCGTGGAAGAAGAGCTCGGTTACACCATTAACCGTGACTCTGCGGAGATGGTCAATGATATTCAACGTAAGATTGACCGGTACTCGCCGTGGTGGACGATGGACCCCAACGCTAAACGTGAGGGTGAAAACGTTACAGATAGTGACAGCTGGAACGTCAGAAAAGACCCTACCGATAAGGTAGAATAGACGAGCTACACTGATACAGATTGGAGAAAAGACATGGCGCTACCGAAGGTAGACATTCACTTTATTGGACGTACTTCTAAGGGTGTCCCTAACCTGCGGAATACCCCTAACGGGAATAAGGTGACAACCATTCGCGTCGCTGTAACCCCCAAGCGGCTTGCGAAATCTCCCACCCCTGGTATTGAGAAGGAAACTATTGATGAGACGACTCAGTGGTATGATGTGGAAATTTGGAACAGCGAAGCTGAAGGTCTCGTAGAGACGATTCAGAACGCTGGTGGAGAGTCGATTGAACTTGAAGTGAGTGGCGAGCTTACCCACCGGAAGTGGCAGGGTAAGGATGGGACTGAGAGGATTTCTTACGAGGTTCGGCGAGCTTCGGTAAGTATCCCGTTCACTGGTTCCCAGTCGATTACTGCTGTCAAGAAGCCTTACCAAGGCAATGGCAATTACCAGAACCAGCAGGCGGCATCTGCTCCTCAGCAGGGCTACAACCAGCAGGCACCCCAGGCGCAGGGCTACCAGCAGGCACAGCACCCTGCGCAGAACACTAACTATGATTGGGGTGCCCCGGTACCTCAGCAGGGTTACGATAACTCCCAGTGGGGGGCTCCTGCATCTGAGGATGAAGCACCCTTCTAGGAGAAAGTAACCTAGATTCTAAAGAGTGTCCTTTCCGTGAAGCTTTACAGCTGAGGGGAGGGCGCTCTTTTGCTATGCCCTTTATATGGGCGATTTTACTATTCCATTTATCCTTCTCCTTCTCTATCTTCTTCTGACTCCAGTAACTTCTTTTGCGCTGAAGCGGTTCGACCGGCGGCGTGAGGCTAAGCTCCTCGAAAAGAACAAGGGTCAGGGTAAAGCGGCACGGATGCAGAATGCGTACAACCCTATTTACCCTCGGTGGAAGAAGCACATCAAATACGCAAATAGGGATTCGCGGCATGTTGCTATTGCCCTGCCTAAAATCCCTGGTGTGAAGCAAAAAGGTGGTGCTGAAGGGGAGAAAGAAGGCGGCTCCAACCCTTCGACGTTTGAACTGCCCAAAGTGAAACGGTGGATGGTTACGTGGGGTATTTACCTGGTTGGTGCTATCTGCTGGCTGGCGGCGCCGCTGACCAAGCAATACCTCACCCTTATGCCTGCCGGGTTCGCGTTTTGGGTACTCTACATCATTATTTCGCTCATCTCTCCCAAGCGCCTCCTGAAAGCACGTGCCGAGGTCGAGAATAAGCTCGCAACGTTTGGTAAGACTCTCCTGAAGGCAGAGGACGAGACGGATTGCTACACTGTCTATCAGTGGGATGAAGAGACCATGTTGGAGCCGGTCACTTTGACCTACAAAGTGCCGCTCAGTTTCCCCCCTGACCGTGGACCCGAGCAAGCTCTCTTGAAATGCTTGACAGCGTTCGTCACCGATTCAAGAACCTATGTCCTTGACACCACAGAGGGGAAGACCGGGCTAAACCTCCACAAAGGCACCCTGGACATCCGAGCTAAACCTCCGATGCCCACGGTCGCCATTTTCAAGCCCCACTTCATTTTGGATGAATGTGTTGAGCCTGGCTTGTTCGCTACCGGTTTTGGTGACTCTGGTGGTATGCTCATGCCCAAGGAGCCGGGAAGCGAAGAGATGGTGACGGTCATGTACTGTAACCTCTCCGGTAAAGGCGTTCCCCACGCTGAGAAATATGGCAAACACCTCGATTCCCCTAACGCCCCTATGGTTATGGTTGTAGGACCGACAGGTTCGGGTAAGGCTGAATCGCTTGACGACAACATTAAGCGTATGCGTTTCTACGTCACTATCAATGGTGTCCGCTATCGTGTGAAGGATGTCCCGTATGACCCTGAAAACCCCACAGCTCAGCTCCCCGATCGCGTCTAAAGAAGCTCTGCCGCCTGGTTCTGTGGTTGAAGTTAGAGGGCGTGAGTATCAGGTCGGTACACGCCGTAAAACTCGCCCTGTGAAGAAGCGTGGACATATCCCTGGGCACCCGCTGGATATTTCACTGAAAGTATCATCTTCGACGACCACTGCACCTTATGGTTTCAGTATCAAAGTGTTGCCGTCTTCCTACTCTGGCTACTCCATCTTTACCCCCTCATTGGATAACCATTTAGGTATTTTCTGTGATGATTCTGAGCCGGAGGTTTTGGAAGAGCTCATCGAAAATTTTGTGTGTGATGAAGATGCCCGAGGTGGTGCCCGTATCTGGCAAGCACCTGCAAGGATTGTGGACTGTACCCCGGATGGAAAATTTTCCCAGCATAAATTCCGTGAGCGAGTGGTATCAAATTCCTACCACGCGCACCTCCCTGGTGCTGAGCAGAAAGTATTACAGCACCTGGATAAAGCAATCAGTGAGATGCGGCGTAGATGCCGCCAGTTGGGGGCTGTAGCGCCGCCTAACCGGGGATACGACCTCATGATGCTGTGGCTAGAGCCCACCCAGGCTGAACGCCTGGCTGTGGAGCACGGAGAGCTACTGGAACGAGTGATAAGTTCAGCAGGGCTTATGCATGTACCCATTATTTTCCTGGTCGAGGGAGAAGCTACACATGCGGATTCCTTCGTCCGCTCCCTAAACCGTGCAATGTTTTTGGGTGATGAAAACAAGGCGTACATTTTGGAGATGATGACCCAAGTACAACAAGACCTAGACGGCTCTCAACTCCGTGTAGTGGACACCAGTTCTCACCGTTACCCGGTCGGATTCGAACCTGTTTGGATTGAAGAGCGTCAGCGCTTTGTCATGTCCTCCCTCTTCACATACCGGCATCATGGCGCTTCCCTGCGAGCCGAGTTTGAAAAAGACGCTGTTGAGCATAACCGCCAGGTGTGGGATGATTTTCTAGCGAGCATCAACCCCGGCTTGTAACCCCCTATATTTTGGAGTCTTTATGTCAGATATTGGAATGAACCTAAAATTTAGGTCTACCGACAGAGTCTTCACTAAACCCAATAGTGAAGAAGATGCTCTCCCCAGCGTATCCTCAGACAGGATTGAGCCTGAGACCTCGGCACCTGATTCTGATGAACCCACCTCGCCGGAAAAAGAACCTGTAGATAGTGGCGACTTGTCTTTCCTAGAGGAAGACGACGGCACCCCCGTCATCAGCTTCCACGAGCTGAAAAAGCTGAACCTTGACGTTGAGCTCGAAGCTGTCGAGGAAACGGTGCAGGTTCGTGATTTGCGGGTTGGGGACTGGATTCTAGATGCCGATAATAACTGGCAACCTTTGTGGGGTCTTCTCCCCATCCATTACCCGAAGTCCATGCTTGCCATTGAGATGATTGACGGCGCGCAGGGCAATTTTGGTGGCACCCACTTGGTGAGTTACAGGCTTGCCCATGACACCTTGATGTTCCACCAACGGCTCCGTTTTTCACGCCGGGCTTTGAAACAGCTTTCGCGCAGGTCGATTGATGAGCTTGAGTACGTTGCGCGATTGGAGGAAGACCCTAAGAAGCCTTATTTTGTGGCGGCGAACGACTTCTTCCAAGTGATTGCCTGCCATACCTGGCATAACCTGCCGGTGGATGGTTCTGGAGACCACGACGGGATTATGGCTCTGCGTGTCGTCTTTGCTCGCACAACACTAGCTGTGGGGCATATGACTGAGGACAACGAAGAATACGAGGATTTGATTAAATTCTATTTCCCGGAGCTTGCCGAGGCAGAGGAAGAGACTGGGTCTGATGGGTTGCAAGAGCTGGTGTTTCGATGCAGAGCCAAGCTACTTGCTCGACAGCTGTTGCTCTTGCTGGATACCCGCAAATATGCAAAGGAATTCACCGGCAAGTCGTTGCCGTGGTGGTGGTGGGCAAATCCTGGTCACTACAATTACGGGGGTATTGAGATTGGTCGTGTTGAGTCTTTGGAGAGGCTGGCTGAGCGTTTTGAGATGAACCCAACTCTAGAGGTTGAACTCCCCGATTAACGATATTTCCTACAGGTCTGGCACATAGGCGTTTTTTGCCTGTGTGCTAAACTTGTCTTTGCAACCTTTGACTTATCGGAAGGGTATTTTGCGGGTATGTCGCAAAGCCAACTTGAACAGCGTAAACAGCGGTACGTAGACCTTCAACATTGGGTTCTGGGTGCCGCTTTAGCAAGCCCTGAAGCTTTGGCACAACCGATGCTGAACACAGTTGAGGAAAGCGCCTTTATCGAGCCTTCTTTGGTGCCGGTGCACCGTGCAATAAAAGCCATTATGGATGGTGGCGGCAAGCCGCCTACTGCTCAAGACGTTGCTTTGTGGTTGCAGACCAACGATTCTGCTGGTTACCGGCGTGCAGGCGAGCTCGACCGTATCGAATATTTGTCACAGGTTGGTGAAGACGCTATTGCGACGTTCAATAACGTCTTCCTTCTGAATGAAGCTTTGAATAAAGCGGCTGGTCACCTGGCATTGCAGGAGCTGACGGATAGGTATTTCCGAGAAGCACCCGAGTTGGCAGACGACCAGATTGAAGCATTCACGGTTCGGATGATGCGTGACCTGGAGGTCACCAGGGCGAAGTACTCAGGCAGTGACATTGATGAGTTTACCTTTTCGGCGGCGGATAGCATTGAAGCTATCGACCGTGAGCTGGCAGAGATTCGGAATGGAGGCAAACCGCAAGGTATTCCGCTGAGAAACTTCCCGAAGTTGAGCAAGTACTTGGGTGGTCTCCAACCTGGAAACTTGACTATCGTAGCGGCTCGACCTGCTATCGGTAAGACGACGTTCTGCTGTAACCTTTTTGCTCCTCTATGTGAAGCTGGTCTGAGCGTGCTCATGTTTTCAATTGAAATGAAGCACACCGAAATCATGAAGAACGTTCTGTCCTGCCGTTTTGGTATCCCCCGTTCTTCGTTTGGTGACGAGAAGGGAATGTCGCCTGAACAACAGGCGACTTACGACTTGCACAAGGGGCGTGTTTCTCACTGGAAATTCACTACAGTCGAGAAACCTGGTATCAACATTGCAGAGCTCCGGCAACAGGCTAAGAAGCTGGCTGAGTCTGATGAGGGGCTTGACGTCATTGTCGTGGACTATGTGCAAATTGTTGAATCAGACAAAGAGCATAGCGGCGGTATGCAAGAAAAGATTGGTCACGTAACCTACCAGCTAAAGTTCTTGGCAATGGAGCTTGGCGTTCCGGTTATCGCCACCTGTCAGCTGAATCGTAATTCAAATGGTGAAGAAGAGCGAACCCCTACAGCATCAGGCATCCGAGGTTCAGACGTGATTTTCCAGGCGGCAAACCACCTTGTTGCCCTTCACCGACCTCGCGACAACACTGCCGAGTACACTGAAGCTCACATCCTGAAGAACCGCTCCGGTCCCACAGACTTGATGATTAATCTCGACACAGCACTGAGTATCTGCATGTTCGCAGAAGACATGGGGGAGACTCTTGCTGAGAACCGTCGTGAAGATAACCAGCTCCAAAACCCTGACGCATATTACGCTGAGCAGTCTTTCAACATGACTGCTCAGGCGGGTGCACCTCATGCATACGATACTTACTAGGAGGATTGAGACATGCTAATCCCTGGAATTCATTACAAACCTCTGATGAAGATAGAAGACCTTCATCTCAGTGACGAGCAGAAACTCAAGCAATTCATGAGCTTGTATGTTTCAACGGTCTCCCCACAAGGAAAGTACATCAATTATTTCAAGCGCTTCGGGCATGGTGAAACGTTTGCCGCTGTACGCCAGCTCTACCGCAAGTTTGTACTGGAGAACAAGTCACTAACTTCGACGGAGTTCACCGAGGTACTGGCAATGATTTATGATAAGGGCACGATGGGGGTAAACATCGTAACTTTTGAACTGATGCTTGAAGAGTACCGTCGAGCGAAAGGGGCGACGTCTAAGTGAGTAAGCAATCTGAACGCGCTGAGGCTCTGCTTCGTTTGCAGGCGGCGAATGAAGACATCGCATCTAAAGACCAATCTACCCAATCGGGCGGAGTGGGCAATCTTTCGCTGGTCAAGCATAACGAGATTGACCAGAATCGCTTGGATACAGCTCTTGCTGAGATGAGCGCTTCGCGAGTACGAGCGAGCGCCTGGGAAACTGAGGAGCGCCGCCGGAAGAACGTTGAAGAGTTCCAGCAGAAAATTGTGCCGAAGCTTTACCGTGGTAAGGCTCATTTTCCTACGTTGCTAGGTAGTTCTGATGCGGCTGTGTCTGGGTTGGCTCGGGAGCTTGTGGGTCGTGTTGAGGCGGTTGGTAATGCGCCGTGTCCTTTGTTTATTTATGCTCCGGGGGTGAATACGAGTATTCATGCTTGGGCTGTTGTGATGCGGTGGGTTGCGTCTGGGTTTTTGGCTCCTCATCGGTTTTTGAAGGTTGATGAGAATGGTTTGCTGACGAAGAGTCGTTCTGGTTTTTTGGGGACGCAGACGAATGTTGATTTGGCGGATTCTTCTTTTGATGCGGTGTTGTATGTGTCGTCTGATGCGGATTCGTTTAGTGAGTCTGCTGGGGTGACGTTGTCGATGGTTCTTGGTCGTTGGGCTGAGGATGCTACGGCGGTGGTGGTGGTGTCTCCTCGTTCGTGGGGTGATTGGTTGCGTCGTTTTCCTCGTGATTTGCAGGAGGTTTTGAAGACGTTGTTTGATGGGTGTCGTGTGGAGGTTGTTTCGCAGGGGCAGGGGTCTGCTCGGGGTGGTGCTCGTGGTGGTGCTCGTGGTGTGTCGCGTGGTAGTTCTGCGGGTAGTTCGTCGGGTGGGGCGGCTAGTATTTTTGATGTTTTTGATTCTAATTTGGGAGGTTAGTTGTGGCTGGTGTTGTTGTTTTTTCTGCTGTGATTGATGATGTTTTGGGTGCTTTGGATTGGGTGATGGAGGTGAAGGCTCCGAAGGTGAATTTGAGTATTGACCCTGCGGGTGGTTCGGCTGGTTTGTGGGTGGATTCGCCTGAGTGGTATCGGGAGTGTCCGGTGGGTACTGGTTTTGGGTTTGTGGGTGAGAAGCCGGTTGTGGTGGAGTTGGCTTTTCCGTCTGAGTTGAAGCAGTCGTTGATGTTGGCTCGGAATACGGAGGGGGAGTGTACGTTTGAGGTGGCTGTTGGTCGTGGTGGGGGTATTGATTCGGTGGTTTTGACTGCGGGTGTGTCGAATAAGTTTTCTTTGAGTTTTGAGGGTCGTGTGCGTCGGAAGAAGCGTCCGTGGCGTAAGGTGGGTTCGGTGCCTGCGGTGAATTTGGTTCATGCGGTGAAGGCGGCTCGGTCGATTAACCATGTGGTTGATGATGCGCAGTTCCATGTTGTTTTTCAGGTGTGTGGTGGGGAGCGTTTGGAGGTGGTGACGATGTCGTCTGAGCCTGCTGGGTCGGTGTTTTTGCGTTATAGTATGCCGTTTGTGGTGGTGGATGGTGTTGGTGGGGATGATTTGCGTCGGTTGCAGGAGTTTGTGGCGGTGATTCCTGTGCCTCGGTCGATGGGTGGGGATTCGGTGGATATTTTGATGGGGGATGACTGTTTTGGGTTTGCGGATACGGTGTCGGGTGCGGTGGCTTTGTATGCTGAGCGTACTGATACTAACCCTGCGTTGGTGCAGGCGGTTCGTAAGCGTTTGGAGGTGGTGGATGGTTTGGAGTGGGGTCGTCAGGTTCCGGTGCAGGTCAGTAAGTTGAAGGATGTGATTCAGCGTATTTCGTCTGCTAATGCTAAGAATCTCCCGGTGCTTCTTGGGACTAGTGAGGATTCTCGTCTGCTGGTGAGTATGGGGGATTGGGTTACTTCTCTGAATCTTCCGAATGGTGTGGATAATTATTATCCGTTGAAGGCGGCTCTTAACTGCTACACCTCGACGGCGTTCTTGTTGCCCTCTGTAGGCTCGCGTACTAGCGTGATTAACTTCTTGCCGGTGACTGAGGACTCGGAATACAAGGATTATGTATGCCGGTTTGACGAAGACGGTGAAGGACGCTTGACGGTTATCGCTTTGTGCGATGTCCAGATGGGGTAATGATGGTGGATGTGGTGGCGCCGTGGTTGCCTGCGGCTGTTCCGGCGGCTCTGTTCGTTTTGTCGGTGATGACTGCGCCACCAGATTGGGTGAAGCCTCGGGGGTCTGCCCGGAGGGTCTGGGTTCTAACGCATCTGTCTGCCCTGGTAGTAGGTGTGCTGGTGGGTGTTGGGATGCAATGGCACCCGTGGTATGAGCAGGATATGGTTGCTCGGGTGGGTGCAGGTGTGGTCTCGTACGTCTTCGTGCAGGGCTCACAGACAGATTTGCTGTTCCGTAAGGCTTCTGAGGTTCACATGATGTTTGGGTGGTCGTTGTTCATGATTGCGGCGGCAGTTGGTGGTGATTCTCGGGTCGTTTCGGGTAGTGTGGCTGTGCTTTTCTTGGCGGCTCTAACTCGCCGCTGGTGGGCAGGTGATGCAACCGCTCTTTGCGTAGCTCTGTCGTGTGTTTTGCCGGTGGTCTTAGCTCATCCTATGGCGGCGATAGCGAACTACGCGGGTATGGGGTTTGTCCTGGTTTGCGGGATAATTACTGCTGTTGCAAAGAGCCGTAAACGACCGATTGCGGTGCCGCTAGTGCCGATTGCTTTAGCACCTTTTGTATTGGTTCCTGCTATTCTTCCTCTACTGTCGCTATATGGATTGCAGTAAGTATTTCTAGGACCCTTTTTGAGGAGTTGTTTGCTGTGATTGATGTTGCAGATTCTGAGGTTGAAGTCGTCTCTAATGGGGGAGAAGTCGAGGTCGCGAGCGCCGGTGCGGTGGAAGAACCTTTGCTCTCTGCTGAGGACGCTACGAAGCTGACCATCGCTATCTCCGAGACGACAGAGACCCTATGGGGGCTACTCTATTTGGCGTGGAAACGTGAAGCACACCGGGCACTTGGGTTGGCGACGTGGGGCGAGTACTTGGACAAGTATTTCAGTGGTTCCCGTTCTGCCGCCTACTCCCTGCTGGCACAGGGTACCGTAATCAACGCGATTACTGAGGTAGCTCCTGAAGGTACCGAAGTGTTTATTAGCCAGGCAAAAGCGAAGATGCTGAAGAAGGCGCTGGACGACTTCATCCCCACCCTCAAAAAGCGTGTCGAAGGCAAGAGCCCCGAGGAAGCTGAGCAGGAGATTCAGGAAGCAATTGATGAACAGCTAGAGCAAATCAAAGAAGACAAGAAGGCTCTCCAAGCTCAGCGCGTCGAAGAGGAGCAGAAGAACCTCGAAGCTAAGCAGAACATGTATGAGGAAGCCGCCACCCAGCTCATTGAGCAGTACGTTGAAGAGAATGGCGGCTACACCGTATCGGGTCTTGAAGAGGACGAAAACACCGACTACGACGACGACATCTACTACGCAGAGGAACCTGTCGAGCAGGAGCCTCAGTACGAAATCAACCGTAAAGCAATCGCCCAGCGGAACCTGTACGAAACCATCGGCAAAGCAAGTAGCCTCCCCGAACCGAAGGAAGCGCTTGAAATCATCCCCCCGGAGCGAGCTGTCAAGACCCACACAGAGCTCTCCGACATGGCACAAAAAATTCATGAAATCCTCCAAGCAATCGAAGAGCGCTACTCAGCCGCTCTCACCCGCGACAACATGACCAACTAGACCACCAGCCCATAAACACCACAATCAGAAGGAAACCCCACCAATGAAACTCGGCGGAAACAAACCCAGCGCTAACAAGTTCCTCGACATGATGGACAACGTCGGAAACTACTCCGAAGTCGAAGAAGACACCACACCCACCCCCGCCCCGGTGCCTGAACCTGAACCCGTCCACCAGGAACCTGAACAACCTGCTTATGAGGAAGCCTCGGCTCCTGCACCCGCCTACGGATACGACGAACCTGTGGAAGTGGAGGAAGAAACCGTCGAGGAAGAACCTCTCACCCCCGAACCGGAACCCACCCCGGAAGACGCCCAGCTCGCCAAACTCGAAGCACTACGCGCAAACCTCCAACGCCCCGAGGCGCCCGAACCCGAACCTGAACCCGTACACCAGGAACCCGAAGAGCCTACCCTCACCACAGAAGAACCTGCCTACGAGGAAACCCCGGCACCTGCACCCACCTACGGATACGACGAACCTGTGGAAGTAGAAGAAGAAACCGTCGAGGAAGAACCCCTCACCCCCGAGCCTGCACCCACCGAGGCACCCAGCACCACTGCACCCCTCAACACCCACACCATCACCCTCATCCTCAAAATCGGCAAAGCAATCGAAAACCTCCCCAGCTCCGCCATTGAATCACTCAACATCATGCTCGGAAACCACACCGACACCGGAGCCGCAGGAGCAATCCTCAGCATCATCACCAACCTCGAAGGCACCCAAGCCGCCCTCGAAACCGTCAAGGAACTCGCTAATGTGGACACCTCCGACGCAATCTATGCAGGAGCTAAATACTACGAAATCCTCAACGAGCACTCCGAGAACTCCCTCAAAAACCTCGCCGTAACCTTCGGTGACACCACCATCACCGAAACCACGCACACCAAAACCGACCTCATCCTGAGCGTCATCAGAAACATCAGTGAGACCCCCTCAAATGTCTTTGAAGCAATCTCGCTGATTACCGATGCACTCGCTGAGTAACAGGTTTTAGCACTGTTCAAATGGCGGTTGAGGGCACAAAAAGCCCCAGCCGCCATTTGTCGCATCTGCTATAATTTCTGGGTGTCGGCTTACTATCCCCGTTGCCGACATTCCCTATATTTTGCGAGGTTATTCCCAGATGGGCACCATTTCTTTTCGACCGGTAGAGACCGTAGATGAGCGTTCCCTGTCCCCCTGGGACATCTACGTGCAGGTTATCGGAGAGCACATCTCCCTGTCTGCTCTAACCGCTCCGGGTGCCGTCGGTGGAGACTTCCTACGCCTGTTCTACCAGCGAGCGCACGTCGCTGGAGTGATGGAGATGGTCAAGAGCGCATCGGGGCGTTCTGTGACGTTGAAGGTGCCGTCGTCTCATGTGCCGTCGATGCATGCTTTGGTGGAGATTATGGCTGTGGCGGTTAAGTATGTGCGTCTGACGGGAGATGTGCGTCGTTTTTATGGTGTGTTGCCATGGAAGGGTGTGGCGGTTTATTCGGTTGATTCTCGTGAGCGTTATTCGGGTTCGTATTTTCAGATTGTGTCGGTGAGCCCTTATGGGTTTAATGATGCGACGTTTAAGTATTTGCGTAATTTGGGTGCTTGGAAGAAGCCGGATAACAAGAATGTGTGGCAGGTTCCGATGAGTAAGCTGTTCAAGTTCTTGCAGAGTAATGAGCCGGGTGAGCGTGGAATCGCTGTGATGCGGTCTTTGGCTGAGCTTGTGGTGAAGGGTTTTGGGGCTGAGTTTGATGGGTCTGTGCTGTCTTTGAAGGATGTGCCGGTGGGTGCGTTGCATTTTGCTCGGTATGATACCCGTCCGCAAAATGTGAAGCGCGAGAAGGGTAAGGCTTTGGTGGATAGTCTTGTTGGTGTGGGGTATGGGTCTATTTTTGATTTGTTGTATGGGGTGCCTCGCCGGTATTTGGATTTGTCTAATCCTGCGTCGAGTTTGGTGGGGTTGGATTCTGGTGAGACTGCGCATATTGTGGGTCGTGTTGTGCGGTGGGAGCAGATGTTTTCTGGTCGTGGTATGACGTGTAAGGTGCGTACTGCGGAGACGGATATTGATGTGACTTTTTGGGGTAAGGGTAAGTGGCGTGAGTTGAAGTACCCGGTGGGTACTGAGGTTATTGTGGGTGGAAAAATTAGTTATTACTACGGCAAGAAGCTGACGGGGGATTTTATTGATACCTTGGATGTTTCTAGTACGGATAATCCGTTTGTTCCGATTTATTCTCAGTCTCCGAGTAGGGGTGTTTTGACCGTTTTGGTGTCGAACCTTATTCGTGAGGCTTTGACTCGTTTGTCTGTTCCGGGGAACCAGCATATTGTGCAGGGTGAGTATTGGTCTGCTGATTCTTTGCCGGATGGGGTTTTCCCTGTTGAAGAGGCGTTGAAGAAGTTGCATTTCCCTGAGTCTAAGGACGATATTGTGGGTGCTACCGATTCGCTGGCTTGGTACGAGCTGGTGTGGATGCAGTTGCTTCTGCGTGAGGCGGCGCTTCAATCTGAAACTGCGCTCGGTGTAAAGAACACGGGTCGGAAGGGGAAAGCCTACAGCCGTGCTGTCAAAAACCTGCCCTACGCCTTGACTGGTGACCAGCAGAACGCCGTCAAAACCATCCGCACCCTCATGGGCTCAGACAAGCCCATGAACGCGCTCCTCTCCGCAGACGTCGGTGCAGGAAAAACCATCGTGCAAATCCTTGCCGCGCTCACCGCTGTAGATTCAGGACGCCAAGCAGTTATCGTGGCACCCACCGAAATCCTTGCACAGCAGATTTACCGCGCCGCGCTCACCGCCCTCGAAAATATCCCTGATGTAACCCCCGTCTTCCTCTCTGGCGCGCTCAAGAACAAAGAGCGTAAACACATTACCCAGCAAATCGAAGACGGCACCGCCAAACTCATCATCGGCACCCACACCATCCTCAACACCACAAAATTCGCTGACCTTGGCTTCGTATGCTTCGACGAGCAACAGAAATTCGGTGTAGAACAGCGTGAACGTCTCCTTGGAACACGTGAAGACGGCACCACCCCCGACTATCTGCTTGCCACTGCAACACCCATCCCCCGAACCATTGCTCAAATCGCTTACGGCGACATCGACTTCATCCAAATCAAAGAGAAACCTGCCGGACGCAAACCCATCGAAACCGAATGGGTTAAAACCACATCTGACGAAATTCTCGAAACCCTCTACCACCCCCTCTGGGAAGACATCAACAACGAGCTCAAAGCAGGGCACCAGGCTTTCATCGTCGCACCCCTAGTGGATGAAAACAGCGACCTCGACGCGCCCTCCGTCGAAAATCTTGCTAAACAAATCCACCCGGCAATCCCTAACGCCCGCATCGGAACTCTTCACGGCAAGATGAAACCCTCAGCCCAAGAAGCCAGTATGAACGCCTTCCGAAACGGTGAAACCAACGTCCTCATCGCCTCAACCATCGTAGAAGTAGGTGTAGACGTCCCCAACGCCACCCGTATCATCATCATGGGTGCAGAACGCATGGGAGCATCAAGCCTACACCAGCTACGCGGACGAGTCGGACGCAACAACCTCCCCGCAAAATGCTGGCTCATCAGCCCCGGCGAAACCAAAAGCGCACAAGCACGCATGAACGCACTCTGCGAACACCACGACGGCTTCAAAATCGCAGAAGCAGACACCGAAACCCGAGGCGAAGGCGACGTCCTCACCCTCGACCAACACGGCAACACCAAAAACCGGTTCCTACGCCTCAACAAACACCGCCACCTCATCGCGAGCGCCCAAGAAGCCGCCGCCCGCATCCAAAAAAACCCCGAGCACCTGAAGCAGGCGCTCGCAGATGCGAAGAAATTTCATGCTGAGTAAAGCCCCTCAGCTATAAGGAAGCTAGAAGGAAAAGGTAAGGTCGTGAGTATGAGTAAAGATAGTAAAGTTGGCGCTGTCGTCCAGCGTTTCAGTGAGTACATGGTCGAGAATTATAAAGACCGTGGACGCACCCACACCAACCGCATTATTGCAACGTACAACACTCGCAACTGGAAGCGTGTCAGCCTCTGGGTGCTTTGCCTACTCGTAGGTGTAATTCTTGGCTCTGCCCTTGACCAGGTGCCTGGTAACGCCTACGTGCTCGGGTACGTGAAGGTTCTGACCTGCGCCCCGCTGATTGTCTTCGGCTCAGGCAACCTTGCGTACATGTTCGCCTACGCTGTGGGGGAGTGGCTGGGCTCCAGAGAATCTTTCGACTGGGTTCCGCTGAAAGAGCGTTCCTGGACGGGGCATACGGTGAGGGTCTGGATAGTCGCAGTTATCGCAACGATTCTCGTATGCCGGTGCATCTTCTTCCTCAAACCCGGCACACCCCTGCTCACTGCGCAACTTTACATCAGCGTAGGAATTATCCTTGCCCTCCTGCCGTTCCTGCATAGAACGAAAGATGAGCTGGACGCGGCTGAGTTCGGAATCCCCGACGAACGCACCCAAATCCTTATCGACAAGAAAGCCGAATTCAAAACCGCCGTCCAAGAACGCAAAGAGCAGACCCGCAAAAAGCGTGCTGAACGTTCCACCAAGATGCGGCAAAGATTCCTGGGCGGAGAGAACCCACCCAAGAAGAAGTAGCCGCACCGGAAGCGGTAACCCACAAGAGGTGGGCAGACACACACCAACATGTGCCTGCCCACCTCATTTTGTGTCCAGAAAACGCTATAAGCATAGGAGAACCAACCAACTCATCAACCAAATTTAGAGGAAAACAACCATGACCGAAGAAACCCCCCAGCAACACACCTGCTGGACACACCACATCACCCACCCCACCGACAACACCGACAACGCCCTCATGGGTCAAGCACACGCCGTATCCGGTCTTGCCGCATACATGGCACTACTAGCTTTCGGCGCAGGCGCCGGAGGTCTCGCAACACTCATCCTCGGCAACGGCGGCGGAGCACTCGGCATCCTACCCGCACTAACATTCATCGCAGGCGCACTCATCCCCGACTTCGACAACACCTCCTCCAGCGCAAAATCCAGCATGGGCATCCTCGGCGAACCCATCACCTTCGCATTCCGAGAAAGCTCCCGCCTCGTCCAAACCATCCACACCAAAGCAGACGCAAAATCCAGAGCCAAAGCACACGACGCCGTACACCGAGGATTCTGGCATTCCCTCGCAGGTGCCGCCGCGCTCGCCCTGCTCGCTAACCTAGCGACCAATAACCCTCTCACGAACAATATTGCTTTGCCTTTTGGGTTCGTGGGTATCCCTAATCTTTCTGCGCTTATCGCCGCCACACTCTGCCTCGCCGCCTTCCACATCGCCCTCACCGGACTCAACGCCAACGCACTCAAAGCACTCCGAAAAACTAAAAAAATCGGTTCAACCCTCACTCTCGTCCTCTCCATCATCATCACCCTCACATTCTTCGCCGCATCCCCGGCAGGACAATACCAGTGGATTGGGTACACCCTCGGTGCCGGGGCAGTCGTCCACATCATCGGAGACGCCTTCACCAAGGCAGGCGTGCCGCTCTTCGCGCCCATCCTCAAATGGAAAGGCAAGCGCTGGTACACCTGGCGCTTTGCAACCTTCGATGCAAACAGCGACAGCCTCAACGCAACCGTAACCTGGGGAAGCATCGCAATCATCATCCTCTCCACCTTCACACTCCTCACAACCCTCCACTAACCCCCACAACCCACCACCAGCCCCACCAAATAAGGAAAACCCCACCCCAATGAACATCTTCACCTACACCCTACTCATCCTCTCCACAGCAACCCTCACCCTACTCCTCATCCTCACACTCAAACACCTCAACACCACCGCACAAAAAGCCGTAGCCCTCGCAGAACACCACAACGCAATCGTCAAAAACATCTGCGCGCTCGCCGCTTTTGCCGCCGATTTTGAGAAGACCCTCGACAAAGGAACCCCCGAGCATGAGCGTTTGAACAGTGAGCACTTCCAGACCATCCGCAAATACACCCAGAACGTCACCTTCACCGACCCTGCAACCGAGCATGAAACCCTCCGCAACGTCATCTGGGCGGCAATCCACGGACTACCCGACCAACACACCCAGCTGAACCAGCAAGGGCTCAGCAGAACGTACACGCGCTGGTACACTGATAACATTGAACCCATCATCCCCGTCCTCCGACAGAACACCCTCGTCCACGACACAGCTGTACAGGAAATCACTCTCGACCGAATCAACAAACTCATCCTCAAACAGAAGCCCCACACCCTCGGAATGACCTCCATCTAACCAACCCAAGGAAACCAATCATGGCAACCCTCAGACGAACCGTTAAGACCCGCAAAAAGGCAAAAGCTAAGCCCAAAGCGCGCCCGCCCCGCCCCAACGACATCGACGAAAAAACTATCCAGCAGTACCTCGCCAAGCCCAACTACGTGCTCCTCAGCGACCTGCCCACCTTCAAACAGAAACGCCTCCTCCAAAAATACCGGGACACCCTCACCGACCCCCTCGCAGTCCAAATCTTTGAAACAAACCTCAAAGCAGGCGTACCCTTCTTCTACAACGAAGCCACCCAACAGGTCGTCATGCCCATCCCTCAGCAAAAAGTAGACGCAGACGGCTTCTCCAAAATCAGCATCAACGCAGACCTCGCCAGCACAACCGGACTCGACGCTGGAGCCCAAGTATTCCTCTCCTCTATGCGCTCGCCTCTCACCATCGCAGAGATTAACCAGGCGAAGAAAGAAGCCGCCGCTGAACGAGCCGCAGAAAAACTCGTCTCTGCCCAAGAACGCAAAGCACGAGAAGAAGAAGACCTCAAAAACTGGTACGCACTGCTCAATGACGACTCAATCAAAGTCCGGCTCGAACAAGAGCGCACCAAAGCAGACCGTGCTGACAAGCTCTTCAACGAGGCAACCAAAGGAATGCGTAAATGAACAAATTCTTCGACGAAATCAAATTCTTCGTCTACGTCCTCGTGGCAGTGGCTATCGTCGTCATGATTGCCCTCTCACCTATTGGTGCCGCAATCGGCGAATACCTCAGCAACTGGCACATCAATGGCGGATTCTAACCCCAGCCCCGCCCAAGCATGAACAAGTGAAGCCGTCCCACTAGAGGGCGGCTTCACTGTGCTACGATAAACAAACACCCACCCCAAACCAGGAGAACCCACCATGCTAGACCCCAACTACACCCACCAGTTCGCAGAATACGAAGCACCCGTCTACGTCACCTTCAACCACAAAAACAACATCATCACCCTCGGACCTGCCTCCGGGTACCCCTCAACCGTCCTCTACTTCCGCCAAGAAATCAGAAACTACCTCGCGAGCGCACTCCCCGCCGAATACAAAACCAACGAAACATACCCCTACGAACTTCTCGCACGGCTAACACACAGCATCGTCAAAATGGTTGCAGACCTCCAGCTCGCCTACTACTTCTACCTCAACTCCACCACCACGCTACCTCTCACCGAAGAACAGCTCAGAGGTCTCAAAGTATCCGCATCGAGCATGCGCGTACAGGCAGAACTTAAAGAAGTCATCCGACACCACCACCCTCTCACCGAAGAAATTGTCCTGCCCTACCTCACCCAGAACGAGACTGAGCCCATCCAGAAATGGCTCCACAACATCCGAACCACCACCAATCAAGGGCTCATTGACGTGGCAGGTATCGTCAAGGACACCCTCGATTACCTACCTAAACCTCCTGCCAACACTCATGTAGGTGCAGACGCCGCCATGTACCACCAAATCAACACCACCCCCAATAGCAACGAATACACTCCCACCCCTGGTATCAACCCCAACCTCATCTAACCACACCCTGAAAGGCAGAACAGACCATGACCACTACAACGCCCCGCACCCTCGACATCGTCCTCGACCTGCCCACTGACATCATCTTCAACGCCAACCACCGACTTAACTACATCGTTAAAGGTGAACGCGTGAAACAGCTCCGTGCATACGGTGCCGCCGCCGCACACCACTACATCCAAAACCACCCCGAATTCGTCCCCTTCACCCACTACAAAATCCACTGCCGAATCTTCAACACCATCCGAAACCTCAACATCGACCCCATCAACTACTCCGAAACCCTCAAACCCATCATCGACGGATTCAGCGGCAGACTCTGGGAAGACGACAACGCAAACTACCTCCTCGAATACACCTGCACCTTCGGCGGCTACTACCACTCACCCGGCACCGAAACCACCCTCAACGCACGCCGATTCCACATCACCGTCACCGAAGCCAACCCCGACGACTACATCACTACCCCTGAACCTAAACCCGAACTCGACACCATCGCCGCAGAATGGGTCGTCCCCCGAGGACTCCAAGTACCCCACGTACCCCACGACGGCAAAATCAAACCCACCGAAGGACTCGAAAAATACTACAAAAAAATCGACAGCACCCTCCGCCGAAAAAACAACCCCAACCCCAAAAAGAAAAAGAAAAAACCCAACACCCCCGAACCCAAACCACTCATCGAAGTAAACATCCCCCAACCCGAAACCAACCTCAAAATCCACATCCCCGAACCAGGCGAGCCCACCCCCAACCCTGACCCCCTCAACTGGTAACAAAACACACAACCAAGCCCCGCACCACCCACCAGGCGCGGGGCTCACCCGCACCCCGAAACACGCTATAAAAATAACAACTAACCAAACCAAAACAGGAACACAAAAACCATGAGCGACACCCGAGCAATCAACGCAACCAGCGTCTTCCGCCGAGAAACAAGCTACTGGGCACTCTCCGCCGACATCGCCCTCCCCGCACCCATCACCGCCACCCAAGGCAAATTCATCTTCCTCCTCCTCTTCCCCCTCATCAGCATCAGCATCCTCGGACTCTACCTCACCGGAACAGACCTCGCACTCTCCCTCATCGGAGGTCTCATCATCGGAGGTCTCACCGCCGCCGGACTCGGATACTACCTCGGACACGAAAACGAACACTACCACCTCCGAACCCCCGTCGAATGGCTCACCCTCAAAGCCCGCTGGCGCCGCCAACCCAAAGGCTACATCGACCTCCGAGAATACAACCCCAACGGCAACCACCTCTACCGCATCGACGCACCCATCCAAATCAGCCGCCGCCGCGAAATCGAAACCCTCAAAGAATACAAAAAACTCAAACAACAAGGCTTGTCCACCAAACACATCGAAAACCAGGTGAAGCGCTCGCAGGAAGAAGCGTTCGGAAAGACCGTACCGGCGCAGGAGGAGAAATAGAACATGGCAGGCGAGTACGTTTACGCTTACCCTAACTTTATCGGCTACAACCCGACTGCTTCGAATTTCGCACAAGCCGTCTGGTTCGACCTACACTCAGCGAACTTCAACTCGAAACCGCCTCTGACCCTCGTCGTTGGTGAACAGGGTTCCGGTAAAACATTTACCCTGCTGAACCTCATCACCCTCAACGCCTTGCAGGGCGCATGCGTTGTAGGTATCGACTGGAAAGGCGACCTCCTACCCGCCGCAGAGCTGAGCGCTATCACCGGCTTCCACACCAGCCGCCACAAAATCGAACCGCCCCTCGAACAAATCACAGACCCCACTATCACCCCCGAAGAACGAGACGAACTCCGCAACCGAAACGCCGGAATCCTCGACCCGTTCATCATGTTCATCAACGACGAAGACCACGAACAAGCCAAAACCGACATCACCGTCGCCGTGAACGCAATCTGCTACGCGCTCGCCCCTGAAGAAATGTCGAAAATCAACATCAGAACCGCAATTGCAGAGTGCGTCAGTGACACCTACGGTTTCTCAGTTAAAGAGCGACGAACCATGAGAACTTTCCTCTCGAAACTCATGAAGCTCGGGCATGACCGAGGGGACGATGAAATCCAAAACTACGCCGGATACTTGCAACTCCAACTCGCAAACGGTGCAGGTAAAATGCTTGCCGCAATCCCTGGACACCCCCCTAAAGAAACCTTCACAGTTGAACCCGGCATCACCATCATCGACCTCTCCAGCCTGCCCGGACTGCCCAAAACCGCAGAAGACCTCAAGAACCCTGCATTTGGTGTAGGTCAAGCAATCATCGCGATGCTCGCCCTTTACATCCGCCAATCGTTCACACGAATGGAAAGAAACATCCGAAAAACCTTCGTTATCGACGAAGCGTGGGCAATCATCGGCAACCCTATCGGAGGGTCCCTCATCGACATGCTTGTCCGCCTTGGACGCTCCATGAACGTCGCTGTCCTCCTCGGCTCCCAGAGCTTCAAAGACCTCTTCAACGACAGAACAGACTTTAACTCCGCAGGCGTATCAACCTACATGGCGTTCAAAAACTCAACCCAAGACGCGCTCATCGGTCTACAAGGTATGGAAATCGACGAAAAAGACCAAAAAGACCTCGCATCAATCTTCCCCCACCTCCGCAAAGGCTGTTGCCTCATGCAAGACCACCAGCGCCGCAGAGGACTCGTCCAACACTGGGTCTGGGACAACCGCCTCGCAAAGCTCTACAACAGCAACCCCAACATCGACCCCAACACTGAGCAGAACGACTAACCACCAACCAGCCAACCGAAGGAAACAACCATGACCACCCCCGTACGCGAACACCCCTGCTACGTCTACATCAGCGGAGAAAAACAGTACTCCCTCCTCCAAAAGCCCCAAAAACCCCTCGAATCCCCCATCCACCCCGACGAAACAAAAGACGCCGCCTGGTGGAGAGACTACCTCGAACAACTCCTACCCCCCATCGAACCCGACCACGGGCCCGTACCCCCCGACACCACCTACACCAAATACACCATCGAAGAAGACGGCGAAACCTACGCCACCCTCTACCCCGACACAACCCACCCCGACAACGAAGGCAAATACCTCACCCCCGAACTCCTCGGCATCTTCCCCAACCTCGAACAACTCTTCCAAGCCCTCGACCCCGACAACCCCACCATCCCCAACAAACTAGACTGCGTCATCATCCACTCAGACTACTTCACCCAAATCTGCAACACCTACCGCAACGACTCCGAACTCACCACCCTCTTCACCTACCTCGACGGCATCCTCCAAGAAAACCTCCTCCTCATCATCGAAGCCTCCACCAACGCCGAAGACAACGCCGACTACCGAGAAATCTACAACAAATACACCGACACCCTCAACGAACGAAACGTACCCCTCGGCTACCGACCCATCACCGTCACCCAAACCATCCTCAACCGCGACAACCCCAGCGCACCCTACAAAGAACTCCACCCCGACACCGTCGCAGAAAACCTCTACAAAGCAATCGAACTCTTCCTCGACCCCACACAAAACCCCGACCCCTACACCGAACCCTCACGCGCCTTCAAAGGCACCCTCACCCACCGCACCACCCCCAACCTCGCCGCAATCCACCAAACCGCCAACCCCGACGCAACACACCTCAACAACTCACCCAACATCGGACGAGTCATCACCGTAACCTCCAAAAAAGGCGGAACCGGAAAAACCACAACAGCCCTCGCGCTCGCACACGCACTCAGTAAATGGGGCAAAGAAGCAGAAGAAAACGGACACGCACCCCACGCCCTCAAAGTCATCGTCGTAGACCTCGACCTGCTCGACGGACAAGTAGGCTACTCCACCAACAACCAAACCCAAACCGTCCTCGGAATCTTCAACGCCTACCGCGAAAGCTACACCGTACTCGGCGAAGACCCCGACGAAGACTGGCGCATCATCCAACAATCCATCATCCACACCGCCCAAGGCTTCGACACCCTCCTACCCCCCGAAAACCACAACAACCTCAACGACCTCGACCCCGCCTTCTACCGAGCAATCGTCACCGTCCTCCGAGACCACTACGACATCGTCATCTTCGACACATCCGTATCCCTCGAAAGCGCATACATGACCCAATGCGCATACCCCCTCACCTACCGCCTCTACTACGCAACAGCACCCCACCACCGAGTACTCGACACCATGCGCAAACAATTCACCTACGGACTCGGCTCCACCATCCGAGGCGGCGGCGGACTCAACCCCCAACGAATCCGCATCTTTGTAAACGGCGTAGAAGCACCCCACATCGTTGAAAAAAAATCAGCCGTCGCCTTCAAAGACGTCGCCAACTACAGCGTCAGCAACATCCCCGTACTCTCCGGTGTACCCTACCTCCACGAAGCCGCACTCGACTCTTACAACCCCCACCTACCCGAAGGCTTCGGCTACCTCCTCAAAAACCAAGGATACGAAGCAGGAATGAAAATCCTCGCCCACGACATCCTCCGAGACACCAACTACCAACTCTTCAACAACGAAGACACCCAACAACTCGAACACTACTTCACCCTACGAAACCTCTAACCACCCCACAGGCAACGGAACCGTCACACCCTCACCACCATAAACCAACCGAACCGTCACCTCATCATCACCAACCCCGCACCCACCAACAGGTGCGGGGTCACCCACACCCAACCCCAAAACCGACCCCACCACAAAAACACCCAACAACAACAACCCCACAACCCCCACCAAACCACCAACAACAGACAAAACCCACCAAACACCCACCAAACCACCCAACCCAAACACACGACCAACCCCCAAAACCACCAAACCCACCACCAACACCCCAACCCCCAACCGACCACCCCACAACACCCACGACTCACCAACACCACGACACCAAAAACCCCGCAAAAAACTCAACAAAACCACCTCAAAACAAGAAAAGCAAATACACCCAAAACATAGCACCAAAACAGCTATACACAACACAAGAAAAACAACCAGCAAACCAACCAAGGAAAAAACACCAAACCCATGACCACCAACGAATACAGCCTCCAAGCAATCAAACGCCGCCGCCATACCAACACCAGCCGCGCACACCAAACCACCACCACCCTCAACAACCAAAAAGGACTCGAAGACCTCGGCAACATGCTCGCCTCAACCAGCGAAGACGCCACCCCTACCGTCACCCCTGAGACCACCACACCCGAACCCACACCGCAAACCACCAACCCCGTAGACGTAGACGCACTCATCGCCGAAGCCGTCAAAACAGCACTCGACAAAGCAAAACAAGAAGCCAACAACCCGTCCCCGGAAACCACCCCCACCCCGGAAACCCCGGAAACCACCCGCGCCCCTGAACCTACCCCGGCACCCGAACACCCTACCCCCGCAGAAAAACCCCGCGTAGCAACCAGCGAAGACATGAAACGCGCTCGCGAAGAAAAATATGGCACCGTATTCAATAACGGCGCCGTAGGTAGTAGCGGACTGCGCGCAACCTTCGCCGCCGTAAACACCGAACCCGCAAAACTCCAACTCTGGCGCGTCATGAACGAAGCCTTCGACCTCGGAGCAGACGACGTCTACGTAGAAGCAGGCACCCCCATCCGCCTCAAAATCAAAGACGGCGTAGACACCTACACAGGAATCCCCGCACCCGACTCCGTCGCAATCGAAGACCTCATGCACGCAATCCTCCCCTCAGCAGAACGCGGCACACTCATGCGCCGACGCGAACTCAACGCCGCATACACAGTCCCCGACGGAAAACACATGGGACGCCGATGCCGCCTCAACGTCGCCTACGCAACCCCCGGCACAGAAAACTACGTCCTCACCTTCCGCCTACTCTCCAACTACATCGGACTCCCCAATGAATACGGTACCCCCGACACCATCACCCAACACGCACACGACCCCAACGGCGCAATCATCGTCGCAGGACCCACCGGCTCCGGCAAAACCACCCTCTGCGCATCACTCCTGCGCGAAATCCAACTCAACGGCGGCAGAATCGACAAAAAAACCGGACGCCGCCTCGGACAAAGCATCCTCACCCTCGAATCCCCCGTAGAATACCTCTTCGACAACAACGACCCCAACGGCAACGGCACCTTCTTCATCCAACGCGAAGTAGGCTCAGACACCCACAGCTTCCTCAACGGACTCAACTCAGGACTACGCCAACACCCCAACACCATCATGGTCGGCGAAATCCGCGAACCCGAAGAAATCCAAGCCTTCCTCGCCGCCGCCAAATCAGGACACCTCACCATCACCACCGTCCACGCCAACGACTGCGCAGGCATCATCGAACGCATCGCAACCGCCACCACCAACCCTGACAACCCCGACCCCACCGACAAAGCAGGAACCCTCCTCGACCTCGCAAACAACACCCGCCTGCTCGTCACCCAAAACCTCGTAGAAACCATTGACGAAGGACGAGTACCCGTCCACGAAATCCTCGAAATCAGCACCAGCGACGAATGGCTCATCGACGCAATCACCAAAGGCGACACCACCAGCATCCGCCGCCGCCTCGAAGCCTCCAACAAAGACATGAACGCAAAACTCCTCGAAGTCTGCCGAGCAGACACAGGAAACTGCTACATCGAATCCGCACGCAAACTCGCACCCAACAAACGCCGTTTCGACACCCTCCGAGCAGAAAACGAAAACAACGGCATCAACTACAACTACCACCCCGACACCCTCAAAAACATCTAACCACCGTTACACCCGCAGAAAAAGCCCCATGCCAGGCGACACAACCACCTAGCATGGGGAAATCAACCCAAAGAACAGTGTGCCCCGCACCGAGAGAACCACATCTCCCAGTGCGGGGCACACTATTATGCATACGCCTACTATTTCATCTAGCGTTCCTTATACCCCCACCGGACAGCGCTCACCCCACGCACCCTAGCCACATACAGCACGCACTCCAAGAACTCATCACCCAGCCGGGCATACTCAATAGGGGGTACCAGCCCGAACCAGGGCGAGCGCACCTCCAAGAACCGTGCCGTGTCCTCAGCAGACCAGCCCAACGCCAGCAACTCTCGTACTAGTCTTAGCGATACTGGGCACACCGTCATATCCCACGAATTCTCCAGCTCCGCAACAAACTGGAAATCAGCCACCTTCAGCTTAGAATCACCACCAGTAGACGTACAGCTCTCAAACAACAGCAACCCGTCATCTTGCATGCCCACCAGCTCCTCCACAGGCATCCCGCACCGCTTCGACATCATCTCAACGCTCCAACCGTCCAGGCTCCAGCCGCGCGGAGCACCCCACCTGTACCCACGAGACAGCAACAGTGCCTCGCTGAACCCTAGCCCTTCAGCTAGTTTCTCAAACGACCACTCATCGAACTTCCCGTTGAATAGTTCAACTAGCCGCCAAGCATCTGCGCCAGTATCAGCCAGCTTCTTCACTGCTTCGGGTGCAGGAACGGACTCAGTGGACACGCGCCGCCACTCATATCCTGCCCGTCTGGAAGAAACTTCCACCATGAACGCGCCAGCATCAGCCAACACCAGCTGACGCAACTCCTCGCCACCAGCAACCAGCAACTCAGCCGCCGTCAAAAACCCATAATCCACTACCGGATAAAACAAAAACCCCGAAATATCTGAAGCAGACACCCCACCCAGCCGCAGAAGCTTCACACACTCGCCCAGCTCATTGCGCCAAAACCCCCCGCCAGAAACCTCACGGTTAAACTGCGCACGAGCAAACTCCAACTCCCCATCATCCAGAGCACCCAACAAAACACCCTCATCCCAAAGCCGCTCCACCTCAGCCTCAGAAATACCCATACCATCAGCCACCTCACCCACACTCAACCCCATACCATAACAATCCACCTCATCAAACCAGCGATGACGACCCCCACCAAAAGCATCACCCAAACGCCGACCAACCCACCCAGAATCCAACCCCAACACATCCTCCACCAACCCAGTACGCATAAACTGCCAATCCACCTCACCAAAACCCCGCAACCCCAAAGAACGCACCCGCAAAACCCCATCCACCGACGGAAAAACAAAACCCTCAACACCCAAAACATCAAAAATCACCAAAAACACATCCTCGCAAAAACAAAAAACAGGTACACCCCTATAATACAAGACCCGCCCACACCAAAATACCCCCCTGAAACCTCCCCAAACCCCCGCACACTACCCAGAACCACATGAAGACCCTAAACCCACACTAAGAAACTACACAAACTATCTATAGTGTGCTACTATAAAAACATAATCACCCCGAAATCAGCCACCAAAACAAGAAAGGCAAAACACCATGACCACCACCATCACCCCCGAAGAACTCACCAACGCCGCACACTACACCCAAGCAATCAACCTCCTCACCCACCGTGCCCACCAAACCACCGACCCCGAAGCAAAAAACTTCCTCCACCAAATCACCCCCAAATTCACAACCAACAAAGGACGACCCATCCACATCAACACCAAACACTGGCCCCACTCAACCAACCTAACCCTCACCACCAACCCCACCGACCCCCACGCAACCCGACAACTCAACTACCCCCTCACCGGAAACATCGCAGAAAACTACATCGAAGACATCATCTACCAAAACTGCCGAGTCACCATCACCTCACCAATCACCCGAGGACACACCCCCACCCACAAACTCATCCGATACTACAACACCCACAAAAAACACCTACCCCCACTCACCTACTCACTCACCCGCCCCATCGACCACCTCCTCCACCAAATCACCCAACACCTCACCAACGGAACCCTCACCACCGAAGAACAAATCACCCACCAAGAAGCCAAAGGCGCAGTAGCAACCATCGCAGACACCCTCAACATCACACACCCCGCAACCCCCGAAGACTACCAAGCCTACAACGACATCAAACCCTAACCCCAAACACAAAGAAGCCCCTGGCAACCCGCGCACACACGCAAACAGCCAGGGGCTTCACCACACCCAAAAACTAATACTCGAAAGAATTAACACCCTCAAAAACACTACCATCAGGTCTTCTCAAACGTAGCGCTCGCACTCGTCCAGACACCCCGTTGCCCTTCGCCCATTCGTTCACCCAGGTGACGACTTTATCTGAGGTACAGAGCCAAACTACAGACCCAAAAACACTCGTGTCGTTCTTGTACTGCTCCAAAATCTCGTACAGGTGCCCCTTGTCCTTACGTGCCCCACGTTCCACCTCCACAGCCACGCTACGGGGTACACTGCGCCCATTTGAGCCCTTCCCACGGGGAGCGAGTGCGACGACGTCAGGGATGTGGTAAGCGCTTGTAGAGCTCTTGTCCAGCACTGCCAACATCCATTCATTGCTACCCAAGAACTCGGGTGAGATTCCTGCACCCCCCATACCTTCCCATTGGCGGATGAGACGGTCTCTCTCAACTACCAGTCGCCCCTTCAGTGCGACGCGGTTTGTTCCTCTACCTTCACGTAGTAGGGCAGAGTTGATGACCCTATCTGCGACAATCTCAAAGCCGTTGCTTCCTCGACCGACAAGACCCGGTACGCGACCGCTGTCGAGCGCACCTGCGATGTCGAGAATGTCGAAGGTTCCATTCATGAGTACAGCACCTGAATAACCGACCAGAACCCTGTGCGGGAACTCGCTATTTCCGACCTTGCTCTCCTCGTAAGGTTTACCGCCGATTCGGAACAGGTCGATACCCTCTGATGTCGCAAGCCACACCTTGTGTCGAGACCCAGGTACGGTCACTGCGCGGAGGCATGAGGACTTCTGTAGACCATTCAAGATGCGTGATGCGTGTGCACGGGTGCTCACCCCCAGCAGGAGCATTGTTGCCCTGATGTCAATCCACCCGAAGACACTGATGAATTTCATGACTGCGACTTCGCTAGGGGAGCCCATGACACCCACGTCTTGTGTTGCCTTCTTTCCCTTTCTGCGGGGGGTTGTGATTCCAGCTCCGCCAAGTAGCAGAGGGGCTACAGCATCCTCTTCTCCGACGCGAGACATCCAGTATGAGGATTGTTCCATTGACAGGGCGTTAGATAGTTCTGCCGGGCTCATTCTTGACCCTCTTCCGTCGTAGTCGTATTTGAATGTGGAGGAGTCAGTAACTCCAGCTCCAACCCCTGCTGAGCTAGGAGGCACCAGCCCACCGAGCAGAGTTTCGGGGGCTCCAGTTTCTTGGGCTAAGTCTTTTGCTCCTATGCCTCCTGCTTTTGCTCGGTAGCCTTCTTGAATCTCTTGGAAATCTACGCCGGGGATACCGCCAAATGAGAATTTTGCTCGGGGTGTAACACCGTAGGAGTAGCCTCCATGCTCAAAGGTTTCACCTTTGTTTACTTCCTCTTTTTCGGGGTTCCAGAGGTACCCGGAAGCTTCAGCGGCGAAGCTTCTAAAAGCTTGGGGCAGGTCGTCAAAATTCCTGCTACCAGACATATTCTCTACGATGGAGCCCTTATCCATTGGGCGACCATTTTTGGGGGTGTATTTTTCGGTAATGTGACCGACTGAGACACCTGCATCAGCGAGTGCTTGCTGAGATTCAGACATGGAGTAGATGTCCGGTGCAAGCTCTTCAACGGTTTCTCGTACGACACCTTTAATTGCCTTTGACGTATTTTTTTTCTTACCCATAGGGTGCCCTTTCTGTGGTGGTAAAAGTTGAGGCGCTTCAAGCTACTACTGGGGTAGTTGAAGCGCCTCATAAGTTCCAGATGGGACTTGTATAAAAGCACATCAGGAGCCAAGTTCACAGCTAAATCATAATATCATTCTGCGACCCTCGCGGCAACCTCTGCGGTAGATACTCCGAGACCTAGAATGGGGGAGCCTGCTTGCACGTCATGGCGACCACCAGATACCCCGTAACCGCCTCGCCCGAATAGCCCTGCTGATTTAGACCCGTCACCTACAGGTACGAGACCTTTCCCTGTGATGCTTTCCCACCCTCCTTCTGTCCCCGCAGTGAACCCCAGTCCGAGACCAGGAGTGCCCTTTCTTGCTTCCACGATAGATGCAGTGACTAGCGGAAGTAGGTGCCAGCTTACGGACTCTTTAGTGGCTCTCAGCCCATTCATCAACAGCTCCCACCCCGCACCCCGACCGAGTACCATAAGGCGCTCTACCGCATGGGGTACACCTGCAATATTCATCCGCCCGTGGATACCTTCTGCAAGTGCTGAAACATCCTCGGGGGTGGATGCTTTGCGCAGGGCACGAATCTTTGTTCCGGCAGGGTTTCCAGAGACCCAGATGCCACCTCCATAGATGCCGCGTTTTCCGTATGCTCCACCAAATTCTGAGGTTAAATCGAGTGTCCCGGCAAGGGTTGAATAGCGTTCAGGTACGAGTGACGAACCATAGATAAGGTATCTCCAAAGCCACCCATCCACGTCTACTACTGCACCTACTTCAGGGGGTACGATTTGCCCCTTTGTGAACCCTTCCGCAAGCCCTGGAACATGTGAATCTTGGGAGCCTGCAATACCAGAAACACCAGGCACAAACCCGCCTGCACCAAGACCAGTAACCCCTAGTCTACGACCCATTTCAGCACCTTCACCGTAGTAAGAAAGGTACCCAATAGAAGCCGCTGATACGCCCCAGCTGGTAGGCATTGAACCGACCTCATTAACCCCCATATATGTGGGTACACCAACTATCTGCAAGGGTACGTTTTCGAGGGTGGTTTCGGAGATGGTTGCGGCGGCTTCTGCTGGGGTGGGGAAAGAGCCTAGCCAGGGTACTGAGATTCCTTCCTTTAGGATTTTATTTTCCACACCCCCAATGCCGACGCCAACCGTGCTGAAACCTGCACCTGCTGTGGTGACCCCGGAGGTGTCTACACTGGTCACGAATTTGTGTGCCGGGGGGAGGGGGACAGAGACGGCACCTGCGGGGTAGTATTTTGCGGGTGCGGCGGTGGGGAGGTTCCCTATGAATTCGTCCCATTCACTTCCGGTAACTGCCGGTTTGGGTTTAAATTTCACACCCCTGCCTGATACGAGCCCATAGACTTGTTCCGTGTCGAGTACTTCTTCTGCGGGCGGTAGTACTGACAGGTTGAGCACCCCTGCGGTTGTGGTGGTGAGGTGTTCCGGGGTGGTGTCGTTTTCAGGTTCGTGGAAGGGGGTTGTTTCCCATAGGGGCTCTAGGTGTGTTCCACCGATTCCGTAGTATTGGTCTCCGTCGGGGGAGACTTTACCAGCCCCTGCCCAGCCGACGGGATGGTAGGCGCCTGCACCTGCCCCGGTACTGCTGGTGAAGATGCTGATGTTCTGGGTGTTGCACAGCCATTCTGAGTGTGGTGTTATGGTCTGTTTCTTGTCTGGGGTGGTGGGTTGCGTAAGTAGTGGCGTGGTGAGGTAGGTTCCTTGTGTTAGCCCTGTGGCGTGGGTGATGGTGTGGTTGGTGGGTGTGGTGAGGAGTCCGGGTGTCCAGATGTGGGTGGTGTCGCCGGAGAATCCTTGCTGTAGGAGACGTTCGGGTGCGGGGGTTTTTGTGGGCGGTGTGGTGTGGTTGGTGAGTGGGGAGCCTTTGCCGGTGGTGTAATGCTTGGGTGTGGTGCGGGGAGCTCCGAGTGTCATGGTTTTGTCCTTGTGTGGTAGGTTTCTTTGGTTATTCTATGATACTTGGGTATAGCGTCTGCGGCATGTTGGCGGCTAAAATCCCTGAAAAACGGCGCCTCTTAAAAAACACGGCACACCACCACCCAAAACACCCCACCCCACCCAGCCACCCCAAAACAAACACCAAAAACACAAACCCAGAACGCAAAAACAACCTGGGCAACACCACAAAACAAGAACAAAAACACCACCACACATAACAAACAACCAACCAGCCAACAATAAACACAAGACCGAAGAGACACTACAACAACGACAATACACAACAGACAACAGGCAATAGGCAAAGCACCATACACACCAAAACAGATAACGCACACACCCCACAATAGAACAGCAAGGAAACCAGCACACATACAAGCCAAAGAACCAATACACAAGCACCATACACAACAGACACAGAGATAACAGACAACACTACACAGACATACAGCAAACAATAGACACCACAGAGACAAAACACAGGCGCATGCAGGACACACAACCAAGAAACCAAGAACACAGACACATAGAAGGATAACAGGGACACAAAGAAAACAAGCTAGAGAACAAAACACCACCAGCACAGAACAGCCAGAAGAAGAAACACACATACAAGCCAGAGAAACAAGACAGACACAGAGCAACCAGCTAGAGAGAGCCAGAAAGAAAAGGGCGCAAGGGGTAAGGAGGAAGGTTAGAGGGGAAAGGTGAAGGTGGAAGAGTGGGGCGTGGTGGGAGGTGGCGAAGGGGTGAGGTGATGCCAGCGCCGCCGGATGAAGCCACCCCTTTTCTTCTTTTCCCCGCAACAGTGCTTCCCCCTTGTGTAGGAGAAAGAAGCCTTTCCCCTAGTCAGAGCGTTCTACTTACTCAGCCTGATACCCATTCCCGGTGCGGACGTAGATTTAGGGGCGCTCGCTAAGGATTTAGTGGGTTCAACCCTGGTTTTCAGCCCTATTTTCGAGGCGTTTTTAGAGTGCAATACGAAAGGGTGATTTTATTGGCATTTCCCTACGTGATGAAGTGAGCCTTTCCCCTAGTCAGCGCGTTATGCATTTGCGTGCAAAAAGTTGAAAGTAGGGGGTGAAAATCAACCCTTACAGGCTGTTTTTCAATCCCATTATGATACTTGCGGCGAAAACCGACTTTTCCTGTGCATTAGATGCGGTCTATAACCTGGTTATGGTAAGGTGGAATCGCTGTAGTCTGAATACGGTCTACTGCCTTTCATTTAATGGTTATCTTCATGGCGTTCTATACCCCCACTTTTTCCTTGTGGAAAGAGCTGGGGGTTCGCTGTATCTACAGACACCTACAACACCGGTTTTGGAGTGGACGATTTCTGCTCGAAGTAGCCAGGCTCTGCACCACCGGCGAGCGCTGGTGGTTGAGGGTGGGCTGTTGGGTTTTCTGTGGTGATTCGTTGGTGGGTGGTTATGGTGTTGGGTAGTGGGCATGGTGTAGTCTGGTTTTGTTAGTTTTTTGAGAGGAGTTTTTGTGAGTGGTTTTTCTGAGCGTGTGGTGGCTTCTTTGATGTCTGCGGATGGTATTGATGTTGGGATTGAGGGTGTGGACTTTGCGGTGTTTTATTCGGCTGAGGATAGTCGTGGGCGTTTTGCTCCGAGGTTGAGGTATGGTGAAGCGGCTAAGGGTGATGAGGTTTTGGTGGGGTGGTTTAGGGGTGGTGAGTGGGTGCGTGCTGATGGTGTTGTGGTGGAGAGTGCGAGTGAGTTTTTGATTCCTGGTGTGGAGGGTGGTTCTGGTGAGTAGTGTTGCTGGGTTGTTTGTGCTGTCGGGTTTGGTGCTTTTTGGGGTGGGGTTTTTGTGGTTGTTGTGTTGTCATGCGGCAGGGTTTGGTGATGATGAGTTTGATGCTCAGGGTCGGTTGGCTTTTTGGGTGGCATTGGGGTTGATGTTTTCTGGGTTGGTTTGTGTGGTGGTTCCGGTGTCGTTGGCGCGTGGTGGGTTGTTGTGAGTGTGGGGCAGGTTTTTGCTTTGGTGTTTTTGATGGGGGTGACTGGTGTTTTGGTTGGGTCTGTGGCTGGGTTGTGGGGTGCTAGTCGTGGTCATAGTGGTGGTTGCTGGGTTGCCTTGGTGGGGCTGGGGTTGATTCTGGTTTCGGTGGTGGGCTGGCTGGTTGGTGGTAGAGGGTGAGTTGGATGTGGGGGTGGCGAGCGCTTGGGGTGTGGTGCTGTTGTGGGGTATAGTGGTGTTGTCCGCCTGTCCTGTTTTGGGGTGGGTGGATGGCATGTTAATTTCCTTTTCACGGTGGAGCCCCTTCGCTTGTTGCCAATGGTGGTGGCGGGTTTTTTGGAGGGGCTTTGTTGTGTCTTTTTTTGGTGGGGGTTTGGTGGCGAGCGCGTAGGGTCGGGGTTGATGCCCACAATACTATGGGTTGCATAATGAGTGTTTGGTGTGGTATTGTATTTGTGTGGGGTGAGGTTTTCGCCCCTGGTTTGAACTACCTACTGGAAGAGGAAATTTGTTATGGCTATCTTCGTTTATGGCGCCCCGTCTACTGTTGCTGGTTTGAATGCGGTGTGTGCTGATTTCAATGAGCATTTGAAGCATGAGAGTGACCTGTTGAAGGCGGCGAGCGCCCGGCTGGTGGCATCTGGTAAGGGTTCCACTTCTGCTGGTGTGAGTGCTTGGAATGATGGTTATGTTCAGAGTCTGTATCTTGCTGAGTATCAGCGGGTGGCTTTTGGGTTGCTTGACCGGGATTGGTTGGGTGAGGTTGCGGTTGGTGTTTTTGGGTCGTTTGGTGAGGTGGTTGAGGCTTTCGCGGCGTTGGTTGGTCGGGTGATTATCTTGTTCGTGTGGATGAGGTTCGGGGTAGGATTGCTCGGATTGTGTAGCGGTTAGGACTGCTGGCTGGTGGCGGTGAGAGGGCGTGTTTCTCTCACCGCCTTTTTCTGTTTTGTCCTGTTCGGTTTTCTTCCTTGAGTTCCGGTGGGTCTGTCTGGCTGTACTGGTGGGTGGTGTCGCCCGTCTTAGGGGTTGCTTGTGTGTGCGGTCAGCGAGCGCGAGTGTAGAGTTAGCTGTGGTGTCGGGTGCTGGCTAGGGTCTGGATTTGTGCTATAGTTGCTGTAGGGATTTTTTTCATTTTTTCCTCTCCACGGTAATTCCCCTCAGCCTGGGCTGGTTGAGGGGTTTACTGTATCTGGTGGGTAGTTTGACCTGGGGTGCTCTCGCTTGTGTGTGGGTAGGGTGGTGTTTGGGTTGGGTGTTTGCCGGTGGGGGTATCGTGCGGGTTGGGGGTGTCTTTGATAATACTGTTGTGGGGTGGTTTTTGAGGGGTGTGGTTACCCCACACCCAAGGGTTGCACGTATGGTTTTTAGTGTGGTACAATATTTGTATGAGGTTGAGAGAAACGCTCCAACCAAACCACCACCTGATGAAAGGGAAAACGTCATGGCAATCTCCGCAACTCTTGAGGCACGTTCCACCACCATTCTGAACAACCTGGACAGCCTGGCAAACGCCGCGAAGAAGGGTGCACGCAAGGTGGCAAAGAAGCCAGCATCTCAGGGACCTCTGAACCTTGCAGACCGCATGCATATCCGCGTCTTCCAGAAGCAGGAAAATCTCGCCAAAGCAACCCGCCGCCGCTATGCCGGTCAGCTCGAAGAATTCCGCATCAACCACGACGAAGAAGGCTTCACCGTAACCCTGGAGAAGGCAACCGGCGAATACGACAAGATGCACAAGGTCTTCAACAACTTCAATAGCCGCCGCTAAACCCAGCAACAAAGAGAGAGGGACTGTACCACACAGCCCCTCTCTTTGCGCGCCCCGCACACTACCCTAGCCTCGACCACCCACCCCAACAGGCACCACCGGCGAGCGCCCCCAATACCTAACTGTGAGCACCCCAACCGGCAGGCAGTGTCAGCGGGTGTACAGCTCAAGGGGTTTATGGGTGTGACATGTTGCGGGGTTGGTAATGCGGGTGCAGGGGTTGGTGTGTGCGCTCGCTACTGAGCTGTGTGGGTGTGTCCAGTGGGGTATGTCGGTGACACGCGGATTGTAGACGGTGCAGGGGTGGTGTTGCTCGTCCGGTGTGGTTGCTACGGCGAGCTGTATTCTTCTGAGAGTTCCATCTAATCGGTTTGGGTGGCAGGTGTGGCTGATGCTGGTGCTGTTGCTGGACGGTACACAGTGAACAGCTCAGTGAAGGGTGTAGGTGAGGTGTGGTATGGGTTGTGTCGGTCGATAATCGGTTAGGGGTGAGGGTGATGCCTGTGTGGGGGTTTAGGCGCTCGCACGCGGGGGTAGGTTGCTCTCAGTGGTGCCGGGCTGTTTCGGGGCATTGTGGTGCGTCTGGTGGTTGGGATGTGGTATGGTTGGGATGGAAGATTCATAGAAGTCCTATCTTTAGGTTTTCATAGTAAGCCCCTCAGCTGGTTTTGGTTGAGGGGTTTACTGTATCCGCGCGGGTAGCCCTCGTGCCCTTTTTGACGTTGGAGATGGTTAGGTTGTATGGTGGGTGGGTAAGTACTCTCACCTGTGTGAGTGGTACGAATGTTGTACAAAGATGTTTCATGCTGAATCCCCTTCACGCTTGGGCGACCGTTTGGTTGTTGCCGTGGCGTGTGGGGGTTTAGTGTATCCGTAGGTATCGCCCTCTCTGTAATGGTGGTGAGAAGCGAGCGCATATTTTTACCCGCCCGGTGTGGTGGTGTGCTGTGCGGTGTCCTGTGGTGCGGCTACCCCTTTCATTAGCTCTAGTTCTCTATCTGGTGTCCGGTGCGCTCGCTAGAAAAATTCCCCCAAAAAACACCACCAAGAGTTGCACGCATGGTTTTTGGTGTGGTATCATATTTATATGAGGTTGAGAGAAACGCTCCAACCCGACAAGCCACCTACCGAAAGAGGAAAACGTCATGGCGCAGAACAGCAAGGGCTTCAAGATTGCATTCGACAACGAAGACGGTATGCCGATTGGTGTACGCTTCCACGAAGCTGAAACCGTAGAAGCAACCCGCAAGGTACGCGAGCGCATCATCAACGAGACTACTGAGATTGAGATTGTCGCAAACGCCATGCTGAACACTGAGACTTTCCGTGAGGTTGTTTACGACGATGCGTTCTTCATCTTCAAGGATAAGGACGGTAGCATCATTACTACCGGCGGTATCGTGCATGACCCGCACACCGTGAAGCCGCTGATTATCGGTGCAGGTGTAATGCATGGTCGTATCACCCGTTTTTGGGCACAGCCTGCTGGCGTGAATGAAATCAATGTTATGATTCGTGAAATCGCCGCCTAGCCCCATGTGTGACTAGCGGTTATCCCCCAGTAAGCCCCTGTGCGGGTTTGGTGGGGGATAATATTCATTGGGTATGAGACTTGGGGTGACCTATGCCAGATGCGAGAAAGGAAGGGATAGCCTATGGGTTATTCTGCTGAGGATATTGAAGAGCGTGCTGAGAAGCTGTACACCCTGTACCGTACTAAGCGGCACCATGACAGCCCGGCGCTTCTGATACGGAACCTGCACCGTGACCTTGGAGGCTCCATCTATACGGTCAGTGTCTACGACAGGGAAATGGCTATTACGGATTACACACGCAACCCAGACACACAGCAGTGGGAGAACGTCAGGTTTGAGACGTACATACCGTATATGAGTGAGGAAGAACTGGAGTCCGAGGTTGGCATCAGTGGGCTTAATAGGGCTTATCTGGCTCACAGTATCGGGCACCTCTTCCTGCACTTCCTACCGGATAAGAGCCAGGAACCTCAGACGGTGTACCTTCCTGGACGCTCAATTGAACAGCGCGAGGCGAACCATCTCGCCGCCGCCCTCATCATGCCCCGCCAAGCCTTCACCCACCACTGGCACCACACTACCGGCGGCGACCTGGGCAAGCAATCAGAGCTATTCAGAACCAGCGTCGGCAAAACCCAAGCCAGGGCATACCAGCTTGGACTCATCCCCTAACCCCCCCCCAACAAGGCATGCAACAAGCAGAGACCCCTCCACCAGACCCCGCACCCACCAACAAGGAACCAGGGCTAATTGAGGGGCTTTATTGCGCTCGCTGTCACCTGTCCGCCGGGGTGAGCGAGCGCGATACAGTGCAAGACAACACACCGCCGGGGTTGCTGGTGGTTTGAGAACGAGATGCGAAGCTGAGGCTATGAATGAAGGCGCTGATGGTACAGGCACAGAGCAAGAAGGACAAGGGCGGGGTAGGTTGGGTGCTTTCTGGTGGTCAAATGTGTACGGTAGAGCCGCCAGGGTGAAGATGTGGGGTGAGAGTGTTGCAGGCACAGGGTAGAGGGACGAGGGCGGCTAGGCTGGGCGGTTGCACCCATACGCTCCAGTAGTCACCACCCCAAACCACACACACCAACGCATACACCAACGCATACACCAGCAGACCCGGTGCACCGCAACCCCTGAATGTGGTATCCTGATTACACGCCCCAATATCTTGGGACTACCCACCACACCGTTGGTGGGGCGCTCGCCTCCGGCAGGGGGAGAGCCTTATAAACGGATGCACCACCGCCACTGGTGGTCTTCAAGACCCGAGCACGCATTATTGGGTGCGAAGGTTTCCGTAGGCGGGCACCGCCTACTCACCCCACGAGGGAAAGTGAACGCGTTTCGGACATCTTGCAAGTGTAAAGCCTTGTCAAGAAGTGTTTTCCCCACACACGTGGGGTTGAGCC
>ERZ1674037.13-NODE-13-length-77427-cov-31.204596_pt1 | contig 77427 bp, 84 predicted proteins | sample MGYA00581136_ERZ1674037 | MGnify/ENA primary metagenome ERZ1674037 (study PRJEB41354, sample SAMEA4873341) | human saliva metagenome | biome: human-associated habitat [ENVO:00009003]; feature: mouth environment [ENVO:08000002]; material: saliva material...
CAAAATAACCTGTATCATTATTAAAAAAATGTATATTGCCAATATGCCAATGATAACCTTTCCTTAGCCCGCTAGATGGTTTTTCATCAATAGCTGATTTCATCAATTCACTAGCTGTGATGTTTTGATCAAATAAACCACGTTGATTTGGTTTGATAAATTTAGCTCTAAATAAGTGATATTCAGTTGACAACATAATATATTTAATCCTTTTTATTATTTAAAATACCAATTAAATACTTTCCAGTATAACTCCCCTTAACCTTCGCCACCTGCTCGGGGCTACCTGAAGCAATAATCCTCCCCCCACCATCGCCGCCTTCCGGCCCTAAGTCGATAATATAATCCGCAGTTTTAATCACATCCAGATTATGCTCGATAATCACAATCGAGTTGCCTTTGCCTTTCAGACGGCCTATGACTTCCAGCAGCAGGGCGATGTCGGCGAAGTGCAGACCGGTGGTGGGTTCGTCGAGGATGTAGAGTGTTCTGCCGGTGTCGCGTTTGGAGAGTTCTAAGGCGAGTTTGACGCGCTGGGCTTCGCCGCCGGAGAGGGTGGTGGCGGATTGGCCGAGGCGGATGTAGCCTAGGCCTACGTCCATCAGGGTTTGCAGTTTGCGCGATACGGTGGGGACGGCGTCGAAAAATTCGCGGGCTTCTTCGACGGTCATGTCAAGGACTTGGCTGATGTTTTTGCCTTTGTATTGGATTTCGAGGGTTTCGCGGTTGTAGCGTTTGCCGTGGCAGACTTCGCAGGGGACGTACACGTCGGGCAGGAAGTGCATTTCGACTTTAATCACGCCGTCGCCTTGGCAGGCTTCGCAGCGGCCGCCTTTGACGTTGAAGGAGAATCTGCCGACGTTGTAGCCGCGTTCGCGCGAAAGGGGTACGCCGGCGAAGAGTTCGCGGATGGGGGTGAACAGGCCGGTGTAGGTGGCGGGGTTGGAGCGCGGGGTGCGGCCGATGGGGGATTGGTCGACGTTGATGACTTTGTCGAGGTGTTCGAGGCCGTGGATGTCGTCGTATGGGGCGGGTTCTTCTTGGGCGCGGTTGAGTTCGCGGGCGGTGATTTTGGCGAGGGTGTCGTTAATCAGGGTGGACTTGCCGCTGCCGGATACGCCGGTGATGCAGGTAATCAAACCGAGCGGCAGTTCGAGGGTGACGTTTTTGAGGTTGTTACCGCGCGCGCCTTTGAGGACGAGCATTCTGTCGGGGTTGACGGGTGTGCGTTCAGACGGCACGGCAATGGATTTTTTGCCGCTGAGGTATTGTCCGGTAACGGATTTTTCGCATTTGGCGACGTTTTCGGGGGTGTCGGCAATCAGTACGTTGCCGCCATGTTCGCCCGCGCCCGGGCCCATATCGACGACGAAATCGGCTTCGCGGATGGCGTCTTCGTCGTGTTCGACCACAATCACGCTGTTGCCCAAATCGCGCAGGCGTTTGAGGGTGGCGAGCAGGCGGTCGTTGTCGCGCTGGTGCAGGCCGATGGAGGGTTCGTCCAAAACGTACATCACGCCGGTCAGACCGCTGCCGATTTGGCTGGCGAGGCGGATGCGCTGGGCTTCGCCGCCGGAAAGGGTTTCGGCGGAGCGGCTTAAATTCAGGTAATCCAGCCCGACATTAATCAGGAAGCCGAGCCGCTCGGTGATTTCTTTGAGGATTTTTTCGGCGATTTGTTTTTTGTTGCCGTCCAAATCCAGCGTTTCAAAGAATTGGTGGGTTTTGGTCAGCGGCCAGGCGGAGACTTCGTGCAACGGTTCGCCGCTGACGTAAACATAGCGGGCTTCTTTGCGCAAACGTGCGCCGCCGCAGCTCGGGCAGGCGCGGTGGTTTTGGTATTCGCGCAGTTTTTCGCGCACGGTTTCGCTGTCGGTTTCGCGGTAGCGGCGTTCGAGATTGGGGATGATGCCTTCGAAGGCGTGGCTGCGGTTGAAGGTAGTGCCGCGTTCGGACAGGTATGTGAAATCAATGACTTCTTTGCCTGAGCCGTGCAATACGACTTTTTTCACTTTTTCCGGTAGGCTTTCCCAAGCGGCGTTGACATCAAATTTATAATGATGCGCCAGCGATTGAATCATTTGGAAATAGAATTGGTTGCGTTTGTCCCAGCCGTCAATCGCGCCTGCGGCTAAGGATAATTCGGGATGGGCGACCACTTTTTCGGGGTCGAAAAAGTTGGTGTTGCCCAAGCCGTCGCAAGTCGGGCAGGAACCCATAGGGTTGTTGAACGAAAACAGGCGCGGCTCTAATTCAGGCAGGCTGTATGAACATACGGGGCAGGCAAAACGCGCAGAAAACCAATGCTCTTCGCCGCTGTCCATTTCCATTGCCAGCGCGCGCTCGTTGCCGTAGCGCAGCGCGGTTTCAAAACTTTCCGCCAGCCGCTGCTTGATGTCCGCCTTCACTTTTACACGGTCGATGACGACGTCGATATTGTGCTTGATGTTTTTTTCCAGCTTCGGCACTTCGTCGAGCTGATAGACCTCGCCGTCCACGCGCACCCGCGCAAAACCCTGCGCCTGCAAGTCGGCAAAGAAATCGACAAACTCGCCCTTACGCTCGCGCACTGCCGGTGCAAGAATCATCACGCGCGTGTCTTCCGGCAGCTTCAATACGGCATCAACCATCTGAGACACGGTCTGGCTGGACAGCGGCAGATTGTGTTCGGGGCAATACGGCGTGCCGACGCGGGCGTATAAAAGGCGCAGGTAATCGTGGATTTCCGTTACTGTGCCGACGGTGGAACGCGGATTATGGCTGGTGGATTTCTGCTCGATGGAAATCGCGGGCGACAGGCCTTCGATCAAATCGACATCGGGTTTGTCCATCATCTGCAAAAACTGACGGGCATAGGCAGAAAGGCTTTCAACATAACGGCGTTGGCCTTCGGCATATAAAGTATCAAATGCCAGTGACGATTTGCCGCTGCCTGACAATCCTGTTATCACCACGAGCTTGTGGCGCGGAATATCCAAGTCGACGTTTTTCAAATTATGTGTGCGTGCGCCGCGGATGCGGATGGTGTCGTTGTCGTGTGAATGTTTGGGATGATGGTTGCACATATTGTCAGGCCGTCTGAAAAAATAAAATAAACGGCTATTGTAGCACTTTTCAAATGACAGACTGGATAGATAAAGCTTTTGATATATATAAAAGAAACAAAAAGGCCGTCTGAAAATGTGTTTTCAGACGGCCTTGATATAGATGGATCAGCTTATCAGTCGATTTTGCGGAGAATTTCGCGCAGGGCTTTTTGCCAGTCGGACGGTTTGATACCGAATTCGGTCTCTAGGCGTGAGCAATCCATGATGCTGTATGCCGGACGTGGGGCGGGCAGGGGGTATTGTTCGGTAGTAATCGCGTTCAGTTCCGGAATGCGGAAGCTGTCGTCTAATTGGTGGGCCGTCTGAAAGATGGCTTTGGTAAATTCGTACCATGTTGCCGATTTATTGCCACAGTAATGGAAGATGCCGCGTGGGGAGGTGGGTTGTTGTAATAATTCGATAATGGCGTGTGCCAAATCGCCTGCATAAGTCGGACAGCCGGTTTGGTCGTGAACGATGGAGAGGGAATCGCGTTCTTTGGCAAGGCGCAACATGGTTTTGACGAAATTGCTGCCGTATTCGCTAAATAGCCATGAGGTGCGAATAATAATGCTTTCCGGATGCGCGGCTAAAGCCAAAAGTTCGCCCGCTACTTTGGATTGACCGTAAGTGCTGCGCGGATTGGTGTAGTCGGTTTCGCGGTAAGGGCGTTTGCCTTCGCCGTCGAATACATAGTCGGTGGAAATATGGATAAAGCGGGCATGCGCGGCGCGGGCGGCTGCGGCTAAGTTGTGAACAGCGCTTGCGTTGACGGCAAAAGCAGCTTCAGCGTTTTCTTCTGCTTTATCGACGGCAGTGTAAGCTGCGGCATTAACGATGGCATCGGGTTGGAAATTTTTGATCATATGATGCACAGCTTCAGTATCGGTAATGTCCAGCGAAGTCGAATCGGTAGCAATCAGTTCCCAATCTTCGGGCAGGCGGTCGCGCAGACAACGGGCAAGCTGGCCTTTGGCTCCGGTCAATAAAGTACGCATGGTTGAGTATCTCCTCTGATGGCTGTTAAATAGGTGTCTGCGTCATTATAGTGTAAGTACGGCAAATTCACATTATTAGCATCGAACAAAATACAAACAGGGCTGTATTTGAGTAAGTAGTCGATATTATCTACCTATAATGTAACTATTTATCAATATTTTAATAATATACTATAACTATAGTTAAAATATAGGTTTTAACTAGACGGATTAAGCAGTTATATTAGTTAAGAGATTGTGAATCAATGTTAATGTTTTTATGATTGTTAGGATAATGGTATTTAAAAATGGGGAAGCTTCTGTCCTTTTGTCGGTAAATTCTACCGTTTGATATTTTTGAGTAAATATTTTGCAAAATATTACTAAAATAATAATTGGGCAAGGGCGGATTTGCTCGTTCCGTCAACCCAATATTTTATTAACTTTTGGGAGTAATTATTATGGCATACTGTTACGGGGGGTATTATACTAGACCCCTGGTTAGTTCTTACTGCGCTCCTGCGCCTAAGGCTTCCTACTCTTCTTACTACTGCGCTCCTGCAGCAAAATCTTCTGTTTCTATCGGCAGCATCGCTAGCATTGCCAGCGTCGGCGTGTCAGTAGTTAATGCGGTAACCGGTTTGGTTTCTGCTATTGCGGCTTTCTGCCCACCGGCAAAAACGCCTAACTACAAATGTGTTCCGGTTTGCCCACCTTATAACTGCGATCCAATCAAACCGATCCCATGTCCAAAACCACAACCTAAACCTCAGCCTAAGCCTCAACCAAAACCTGAGCCTAAACCTGAGCCACAACCAGAACCTCAACCAGAACCAAAACCACAACCAAAACCTGAGCCTAAGCCAGAACCAAAACCTGAGCCGAAACCAGAACCAAAACCTGAGCCGAAACCAGAACCTAAGCCAGAGCCAAAACCTGAGCCTAAACCAGAACCCAAACCGGATTGCAAAGATTGTAAAGACGATCACAATCAAGACAATTCATACGGTCACGAAGATAAAAACCCTGGTAATGTCATCCGAGCCGAAGACTGCAAAGACGGCAATGTTATCCGCGGTACTGATGAGAAAGATACCATTTACGGTACTGCTTGCGAAGACATCATCTACGGTGGCAACGGTACAGACGTAATCTACGCCGGTGCCGGTAACGACACCATTTACGGCGATGCCGACGGCGACTCTCTGTACGGTGAAGACGGTAAAGACTACCTGCAAGGCGGTGCCGGTAACGACTACCTGAACGGTGGTTCCGGTGCAGACATTATGCGCGGTGGCGACGGTAACGACGTTTACTTCGTTGATAACGTTAACGACCAAGTTATCGAGTACGGCAATGCACACGCCGGTATCGATACTGTCCGTACCGTTATCGACTACACCTTGACCGATCACGTTGAAAACCTGATTTTGCAAGGTATGCAAAACCTGAACGGTACCGGTAACTCTTTGAACAACAACATCGAAGGTAACGGCGGCGACAACCATCTGTACGGTTTGGCCGGCGACGACTGCCTGGTGGGTAAAGACGGTAACGACTACCTCGACGGCGGTGTCGGCAACGACATCCTGATCGGCGGTACCGGTAACGATACTTACTTCTTCGACAAAGGTTACGGTCACGACACTATCCGTGAAGAAAGCGGTAATGACACCTTGTTGTTCGGTAAAGGCGTTGCAGCTTCTGACGTATTGCTGAGTAAATCAGGTGCTAACCTGACTGTTTCTGTCGGTACTAACGATAGCATTACCATCGATGACTGGTTCACCGGTAACGATCACAAAGTTGAAAACTTCAAGTTTGCTGACGGTAGCACTTACCAAGTAACCGGCCACGGCGACTACTACTCTCTGTCTGCTGTGAACCAAATCCAAGATCAGACTCAGGCTCCTGCCATCTGATAGGATGATGGTTTTTAGGGTTTATCCCTAAAATCAAAGGCTAAGGCCGTCTGAAACCGAGCTATAAGGTTTCAGACGGCCTTTATTTTGTAAACAATCTGACGAAAGATGCCAAATTGGGCTAAAATACCAAATTCTTCTGTTTACCAAAGAGATACCCGAAATGTCTGAAATCAGCTTGAAAAAAATCTACTCCGGCAAAGTCCGCGATTTGTACGAAATTGACGATAAACGTATGTTGATGGTTGCTTCCGACCGTCTGTCTGCATTCGATGTGATTTTGGATGATCCGATTCCGGGTAAAGGGGAGATTCTGACGCAGATTTCCAATTTCTGGTTTAAAAAACTGGCTCATATCATGCCTAACCATTTTACCGGTCAGACGGTTTACGATGTTTTGCCTGAAAACGAAGCCAAAGCTTTGGAGAAACGCGCCGTTGTGGCTAAAAAACTCACTCCGGTGAAAGTAGAGGCCATTGTGCGCGGTTATCTGGCAGGCAGCGGTTGGAAAGATTATCAAAAAACCGGTTCTGTCTGCGGTATTCAACTGCCTGAAGGTATGCAGGAAGCGCAGCAGTTGCCCGAAGTAATTTTTACGCCGTCGACCAAAGCCGCAGTCGGCGATCATGATGAAAACATCAGCTTTGAAGAATGCGAACGCATCATTGGCAAAGAGCTGGCGGCGGAAGTACGCGCCAAGGCGATTCAGCTTTATACGGAAGCGGCTGAATATGCCAAATCCCACGGTATCATTATTTGCGACACCAAGTTTGAGTTTGGTTTGGATGAAGAAGGTACGTTGACTTTGATGGACGAAGTGTTGACGCCTGACTCCAGCCGTTTTTGGCCTGCCGATCAATACAAAGTCGGCACCAATCCGCCGTCTTTTGACAAACAATTTGTCCGCGACTGGCTGGAGCAAAGCGGTTGGAACAAAAAAGCGCCTGCGCCTAAAGTGCCTGCCGATGTGATTCAGAAAACGGTTGAGAAATATCAGGAAGCATTGACTTTACTGACTCAGGATTGATTTTGAAGACTGAAGGCCGTCTGAAAAGGATATGTTTCAGACGGCCTTTTTATTGTATCAATACTGGATTTTAAGGATGGTTGCCTTTATAATCCGCAATTGTTTTCAGCGTCCGAAAAGGCCGTCTGAAAGCTTGTTTATAACCTGCCGCACGGTCTGAAACCCTAACTATGCACATTCGGATTTTAGTGTGCATTATTAGTGTTTTAGCAGTGCGGTATTTTGAAAGGAACAATGATGTTCAATAAACACGTTAAGACCTTCCAATACGGTAATCAAACCGTTACTTTGGAAACCGGCGAAATTGCCCGCCAAGCCGCTGCTGCCGTTAAAGTATCCATGGGCGACACCGTTGTTTTGGTTGCCGTTACCACCAACAAAGAAGTGAAAGAAGGCCAAGACTTCTTCCCTCTGACTGTCGATTACCTCGAGCGTACTTACGCAGCAGGTAAAATCCCCGGCGGTTTCTTCAAACGTGAAGGTAAACAAAGCGAAAAAGAAATCCTGACCAGCCGTCTGATCGACCGTCCGATTCGTCCTCTGTTCCCCGAAGGTTTCTACCACGACATCCAAATCGTAGCGATGGTCGTGTCTGTTGACCCTGAAATCGATTCTGACATTCCTGCAATGCTGGGTGCATCTGCCGCGCTGGTGTTGAGCGGCGTACCGTTTGCCGGTCCGATTGGCGCGGCACGCGTGGGTTATGTAAACGGCGTGTACGTTTTGAACCCGACTAAAGCCGAATTGGCGAAATCACAATTGGACTTGGTGGTTGCCGGTACTTCCAAAGCCGTGTTGATGGTGGAATCCGAAGCCGACATCTTGTCTGAAGAAGTGATGCTGGGTGCGGTTGTTTATGGTCACGATCAAATGCAAGTGGCCATTAATGCCATCAATGAGTTTGCCGATGAAGCCAATCCGGAAGTTTGGGATTGGAAAGCACCTGAAACCAATGAAGAATTGGTGGCCAAAGTACGCGAAATTGCCGGCGAAACCATTAAAGAAGCATTCAAAATCCGTCAAAAACAAGCGCGTTCTGCCAAATTGGACGAAGCTTGGAATGCGGTAAAAGAAGCGTTGATTACCGAAGAAACCAACACTTTGGCAGCCAACGAAATCAAAGGCATTTTCAAACACTTGGAAGCCGATGTTGTCCGCAGCCAAATTTTGGACGGCCAACCGCGCATCGACGGTCGCGACACCCGCACCGTCCGTCCGTTGAACATTCAAACCGGCGTATTGCCGCGCACACATGGTTCTGCATTGTTTACCCGTGGCGAAACCCAAGCTTTGGCGGTTGCAACTTTGGGTACTTCACGCGACGAACAAATCATTGATGCGCTGTCCGGCGAATACACCGACCGCTTCATGTTGCACTACAACTTCCCGCCATACTCTACCGGTGAAGTGGGTCGCGTAGGTGCGCCAAAACGTCGTGAAATCGGTCACGGCCGCTTGGCTAAACGTGCGTTGTTGGCCGTATTGCCAGAACCTGAAGATTTCAGCTACACCATGCGCGTGGTTTCTGAAATTACCGAATCCAACGGCTCTTCCTCTATGGCTTCCGTCTGCGGCGGCTGCTTGAGCCTGCTGTCTGCCGGTGTGCCTTTGAAAGCACACGTTGCCGGTATCGCCATGGGTCTGATTTTGGACAACAACAAATTTGCCGTTCTGACCGACATCTTGGGCGACGAAGACCACTTGGGCGATATGGACTTTAAAGTAGCCGGTACAACCGAAGGCGTAACCGCGCTGCAAATGGACATCAAAATCCAAGGGATTACCAAAGAAATCATGCAGATTGCCTTGGCTCAAGCCAAAGAAGCACGTTTGCACATCTTGGATCAGATGAAAGCTGCCGTTGCAGGCCCGCAAGAGCTGTCTGCACACGCGCCACGCTTGTTCACCATGAAAATCAACCAAGACAAAATCCGTGATGTGATTGGTAAAGGCGGCGAGACCATTCGTTCGATTACCGCTGAAACCGGTACTGAAATCAATATCGCGGAAGACGGTACCATCACTATCGCTGCAACTACTCAAGAAGCAGGCGATGCGGCGAAAAAACGCATCGAAGAAATCACTGCCGAAGTGGAAGTGGGCAAAGTGTACGAAGGTACTGTGGTTAAAATCCTCGACAACAACGTTGGCGCGATTGTCAGCGTAATGCCGGGCAAAGACGGTTTGGTACATATCAGCCAAATCGCCCACGAGCGCGTACGTAATGTCAGCGACTACCTGCAAGTGGGTCAGGTTGTGAACGTGAAAGCATTGGAAGTAGACGACCGCGGCCGCGTACGTCTGTCCATCAAAGCTTTGCTGGAAGCGCCTGCTCGCGAAGAGAAAGCAGCTGAATAATTTGATTGTTCAAGCTTGAAAAAAAGGCCGTCTGAAAATTTTAGACGGCCTTTTGTTTATTTGAATGATATTTAAAAATGGGTTTTGCCTTTACTTTGATAAAAGGGATTACTACAATGTTTGCAATCTAATAAATATATTAATCTCTCAAGGAGTATGCAATGAATGCTACACAATTAATCAGCCGGCTGACGCAAACCGTCGGCGAAAAATACATCATCACAGACCCGGCAAAAACCGAGCAATACCGCCAAGGCTACCGTTTTGGCGAAGGCAAGGCATTGGCGGTTGTCCGTCCAGGTACGGTTTTGGAAATGTGGCAAATTTTGCAGGCGTGTGTTGAGGCTGATGTCATTGTGATTACGCAGGCTGCCAATACTGGTCTGACCGGCGGCTCGACTCCTGACGGCAATGATTACGACCGCGATATCGTGATTGTGAATACCATGCGTCTGAACATCATTCAGCCGATTAATAATAATGAACAAGTTGTCTGCCTGCCCGGTTCTACCCTGAATCAATTGGAGCTGCTGCTGAAACCTTTAGGCCGTGAGCCGCATTCCGTGATCGGCTCGTCCTGCATCGGCGCATCCGTATTGGGCGGCGTATGTAATAACTCCGGCGGCGCTTTGGTACAGCGTGGCCCGGCTTATACGGAAATGGCCCTGTTTGCGCAAATCAACGATGAGGGCAAACTGGAGCTGGTCAACCATTTGGGCATTGATTTGGGCGAAACCCCTGAAGAAATTCTGACCAATCTGCAAGGTTTCCATTATCAGAAAAAAGATATTGTTCAAAATGCAGGCAAAGGGCATGACCATGCTTATTGCGATCATGTCCGCCAAGTGAATGAACCGACTGCCGCCCGTTTTAATGCCGACCCTGCGCGTCACTACGAAGCATCAGGTTGCGCGGGCAAGCTGATGGTGTTTGCCGTACGCTTGGATACTTTCCCGCAAGAAAAACAGACTGCCGTTTTTTATATCGGCACCAATGATATTAATGAGCTGACCGATATTCGTCGTGCCGCTTTGAGCGAGTTTAAAAACCTGCCTATTTCCGGTGAGTATATCCATCGTCATGCTTTTGATATTGCTGCCGTTTATGGCAAAGATACTTTTTATATCATCAAGACGTTCGGTACCCACCAACTTCCGAAACTGTTTGATCTGAAAGCCCGTGTGGATAGATTCAGCAAAAAGATAAGTTTCTTACCAAAACACTTCTCTGATAAATTCATGCAACTGATCAGTAAAATTTTGCCTGATCACTTGCCGAAATCTATGCGCAACTATCGGGATAAATATGAACATCACCTGATTTTAAAAATGGGTGGAGAGGGCGTAGAAGAAGCGCGTGCTTTCTTGAAGGAATATTTTGCAACCCATGGCGGCGCATTCTTCGAATGTAATGCCGAAGAAACGCAGGCGGCCATGCTGCATCGCTTTGCTGTAGCTTCTGCCGCGATCCGTTACCGTTCTGTACATGATGATGAAGTAGAGGATTTGGTCGCACTCGATATCGCCTTGCGCCGTGATGATCGTGATTGGTTTGAAACCCTGCCACCCGAAATCGACAATAAAATCATCCATAAATTGTATTACGGACATTTTATGTGTCATGTGTTTCATCAGGACTACATCATTAAAAAAGGCAACGACTGTATGGCTTTGGAACATGAAATGCTCCATCTGCTTGACCAACGCGGTGCGCAATATCCTGCCGAGCATAATGTCGGTCATCTGTATGAAGCCAAGCCCGAGTTGAAACAGTTCTATAAAAAACTCGACCCGACCAATAGTTTCAACCCCGGTATCGGTAAAACCAGTAAGAAGAAAAACTGGGCAGAATAAATCATAGTTAAAATAAAGGCCGTCTGAATATTTCAGACGGCCTTTTTGTATGCTGTTTATCAGAACAAGTTGCTGACAAAAATCAGCAAAATCACCAAAGGCACAAGGTATTTCACATAGGCAAACCAGATATTGACTGTCGTATGGTTGCCTTTATAAAGCAATTCATCCTTCGCCTCGTCCTTCATCACGAAACCGACAAACAGCGCGGAGCCGAGCGCGGTCAGCATAAACAGGATATTGCCGCTGATGTAGTCAAAGGCATCAAAAATATTTTTGCCGAACACGGAAACGTCTTTCCACGGGCCATAGCTCAAAATAGACGGAATGTTGCCGAAAATGAAGATGGCAGCCAAGACAATTGTAATCGCGGCGGTACGGCGGATTTTGGTTTTCTCCTGAATCGTCGTAATCAATACTTCATAAATCGTCAGCGAGGTCGTCAGTGCGGCAATCAGGAGCAGCGAGAAGAAAATAACGGCGAACACAGGGCCTGCCCACATATTCGAGAACACAATCGGCAGGCTTTGGAATACCAAAGTCGGGCCGGAATTAGGGGCAACGCCGAAGCTGAAGAGCGACGGGAAAATCATAAAGCCCGCCAACACCGCGATGATGGTATTGGTAATGGCGGTAATGACTGCGGTTTGCACCAAATTTTCGTTTTTATCCAGATAGCTGGACAAGGTAATCATCACGCCGAAACCCAAGCTCAAGGCGAAGAATACTTGACCTAAAACGAAGACGAACAGTTCGGCGGTAATTTTGCTGAAATCAGGCTTCAGATAGAAAGTAATCCCTTCCATTGCGCCCGGCAGGGTAACGTTGCGCACGACCATGGCAATCAGGAACAAAAACAGCAAAGGCATCAGGTATTTCGCCGCTTTTTCAATACCGCCGATGACGCCTTTGACCAAAATCCATTGGTTCACAACGACAAATAGGAAGGTGTAAAAGGCAATTTCCCAAGGGCTGTTTTCGATGTGTTCGGTAAAGAAGCTTTTCGTTATTTCGCCGCTGACAGGGTTGGAAATGTCCAAATTGCCGCCGATGATGTTGACGATGTAACTGATGACCCAGCCGCCGAGCACCATGTAATAGGCCATGATGCCGAATGCGCCAAGCAGACCCATCCAGCCGACCAATTTCCAAATTTTGGCAACGGGTTTGCCGTTCATTGAGCCGCCGAACGCATCCAGCGCGTTCACGCCTTTACGGCGGCCGATGACGTTTTCCACCAAAATCATCGGAATACCGATGACCAACATGGCGATACAGAATAAAAACACATATGCGCCGCCGCCGTTTTCACCGACTAAATACGGGAAACGCCACGTTGCGCCAAAGCCGACAGTCGCGCCGGCAACGGTAAGGATGTAAGTCAAACGGTTGGACCAAGTTTGACGGGGTTGATTGGAAGACATAAAAACTCAGATACATGAAAATAAAGACAACATTTTACCGCAAAGATTTAACGAATCTTGACTAAAGTCTGAAAAGAATGTTAGGTAAAAAAACTATTTAATGAAGAATTTTTAGTGAGTCTTTCTAGTCTACTTGATATGGAAACGTGCAAACAGAGAATTCTGCTAAGGTAATATTGAATAAACGGCATCAGCAGAGGCCGTCTGAATGGCATACGTTTATACCTGTTTGGATAGCCGACAGCGCTCTTTTTATGAAACGATTCATTTGAAGTTGAACGGGTTTGGATGGGTGCAGAAGAAATCGGAAATTAAGTGGGAATAATGGCAAGCAATGAATAGGGTTGCACGGTTTGGAAATGATGGGCTTTGATAAGGAGAGGCCGTCTGAAAGTACGTTTGCAGACCTGCCGAATTTTAGATAAAAAAAACCATCTATACTAAGGGGAAAGTATAGATGGCCAAACACATTACGGGGAAAACGTCTTACTCACTTACTCACTTCTCTCGAAGCAAGTGTTACTCAGACAGGCGAATTATACAATAGTTCAGTCCTTCTAGTGTTAAATTCTGTTAAATAAAAATAATAAGGTTTAGATGGTTGATTTTAAATAAATTAAAAATCCATTTTGTTTAAAAAAATATCTCAAAATTTTGGAATTTTTTTAGATTTGGATGAATTTCCATTCTCCGGCGGCCAAATCGTCGACATTCCAGTCGCCGAATTTTTCACGGTGGAGCTGCTCGACACGGTTGCCTGCGGCTGCGACCATGCGCTTGACCTGATGATATTTGCCCTCGGTAATGGTCATCATCAATGTGTTTGGGTCGGCCAACACTGCTTCGGCGGCAGCGACGGTTTCATTATCGTCATGCAGGAGGACGCCGTTTTTCAACGTAGCGCAAAGGGTATCGTCGGCAGGATGCTTCAAGGTAACGCGGTAGAGCTTCGGAACTTTGTGTTTGGGCGAAGTAACGCGGTGGTTAAATTGCCCGTCGTTGGTAATCAGAATAATGCCGGTTGTGTCTGCATCCAAGCGGCCGACTGCCTGCATATTGATATTGCGCATGTGGTCGGGAAAAAGGCTGAAGATGCTCGGATATTGCTGGGGTTTGTGCGAAGTTTCGTAATCCGCAGGCTTATGAAGCAAAATGTAGAAATAGGGCATGGGTACGGCGGCAATCTCTTCGCCGTCAACAGACAGGGTGTGCACTTGAGACGGATCGATATCGTCTTTGGCACGATTATGAATTTCGCCGTTTATGGCGATACAGTCATTGTCTATCAGCCACTGGCATTGCTTGCGGCTGCCGAGGCCTTGCGATTGGATGTATTTGAGCAGTTGCATGGTTAAAAAGTAGGAAATGTTCAGACGGCCTTTATTGTACTGGAAAACCGGTTTTGAGGCCGTCTGAAAAGCAGAGGCAAAAAAATCGCCCCTTTAAAATGTTAAGGGGCGCAAAAGGAACACAAACCACTACCAAAAACTGTTACAGGGCAAATTCTCCTATTTGATGTGTTGCCGGATAAAGAGCTTTCATCAAGTCATGTGGTGAAAGCGAGAAATCTTCGCTGTTTGTCGTCAGACGGCCTTGCTGAGGCGTGAGTTCGAGCAATCGGGCGTTTGCCGACTGGATGAACTTGTTTTTCGTGCGCTGCATTTTTCGTTGCAGGGCAGAAACAACGCGGTTGTACAGACTGTCTTTTTGCTTGACTTCGCGTGTGTCGGCCACCCAGCTTAAGCGCGTATTGCCGTCTTCATCTTCAATCAGCAGGATGCCGGTTTCTGATTGGGGCGATTTGCCCATGCAAGGAAGCCAAACATAATAGCGGCCATCTAAAGTAATGAATACTGCGTCGTGTACTTCGCACTCATCGCAACATTTGGTGGCGATTAAAGAGCGGATGGCTTGTTGGTGCAGTCTCAGAATGTCAAGGGAGACTTGCTTAAAAATACTTTCGGGCATTTTCTTCTCCTTTTATTCTGTGGTGCGGTTGTTTCGTTTCGATGGGTTGTATTATACGGAGATTTTTTAAATTTGCAAATGATAATTGTTCCTATTATTTAAATAATAAGTAAGGTATTCATTATTAAAGAAATTAAATTTAAAAAATTTTGTAGAAATTGGGTTTTCTACTCAAAATTGGAGTAATAGCCGGCCAATAGATGAAAAAATAATAAAGGCCGTCTGAACAAATCCAGCGTTAAAAGGGTATTTGAAAAGCAGCTAAAGTTTTGCTGACTATACATTTCAGACGGCCTTCAGTATGATTCAGGACGTTTTGATAATTGCAGAAACCACCAACCATGAGCCAACGTCAGATTATCCTCGATACGGAAACCACGGGCCTTTATCCTGAAAACGGTGACCGTCTGGTCGAATTTGCCGGCTTGGAAATGATCAACCGCCAAATGACCGACTCCAACCTTCATTTATATGTCCACCCCGAACGCGATATGCCGGAGGAAGCGGCGAAGGTGCATGGTTTGACGATTGAAGTATTGGAAGCGAAGAATGCGCCGCCGTTTGCCCAAGTGGGTAAACAGATTGCCGACTTTATTCGTGGCGCAGAGCTGATTATCCATAACGCCAAGTTTGACGTCGGCTTCCTGAATATGGAATTCCGCCGCATGGGTTTGCCTTCTATTGAGGAACTGGGTTGTAAAGTCACCGACACGCTGGCTATGGCGCGTGAAATGTTTCCGGGGCAAAAGGCAAGCTTGGATGCCTTGTGTAACCGCTTTTCCGTTGACCGCAGCAAACGTGTCTTGCACGGAGCGTTAATCGACTGCGAGCTTTTGGGTGAAGTCTATCTTGCCATGACGCGTCAGCAGTTCGACCTGATGGGCGGCGAGGCGGAAGAAGAGGGCGAAGTCAAACCAACCATTATTGCCGAAACCAAACGTACGTCGCAGTTGAAAGTCATCAAAGCCGATGCGGACGAGCTGGCCGCACATGAAAAATATTTGGACGATTTGGGCGAAGCGTGCGTATGGCGCAAGGCTGAAACGCCGGATGAGGCCGATGCCGGAGCGTCAGCATGATGCGCCGCAATATCGCTTTGATTCCTGCTGCCGGTGTCGGGGCGCGATTTGGCGCGGGAAAACCCAAACAATATGTTGAAATCAATGGTAAAACCGTATTGCAACACACCATAGAAATTTTTGAGCAACACTCACGCATAGATTTAATTGCCGTTATTCTTTCGCCGGAAGATTCGGTTTTTCAGACGGCCCTGTCTGAGAAAGTACGCGTCTTTCGAGTAGGTGGAGCAAGTCGCGCCGAAACGGTACGCAATGGTGTGTCCGTTTTATTGGAGCAAGGTTTGGCCGAGGCGCAAGATAACATTTTGGTTCATGATGCCGCGCGCTGTTGCCTGTCTGCCGAAGCGTTAACGCGTTTGCTTGATGAGGCAGGCGAGAATGATGAAGGCGGTATTTTGGCCATACCGGTGGCCGATACGCTCAAGCGGGCAGACGGCAATCATCATATTGATGAAACTGTTGCGCGCGCAGGATTATGGCAGGCGCAAACGCCGCAGCTTTTTCAGACGGCCTTATTAAATCGCGCCTTATCTGTTGATGATTTGAGTGAAATTACGGATGAAGCGTCAGCGGTTGAAAAACTGGGTATCCGGCCGCGCTTGGTGCGGGGCGATACGCGTAATTTAAAATTGACGCTGCCGCAAGACGAATACATTGTCAGGTTGTTGCTCAAGGCCGTCTGAACAATCAAAACCCATTATTTTAAGGAAACAAACATGAATATCCGTGTCGGACAGGGCTACGATGTCCATCAGTTGGTTGAAGGGCGAGATTTGATACTCGGCGGCGTCAACATTCCGTTTGAAAAAGGCTTGCTGGGCCATTCCGATGCCGATGCGCTTTTGCATGCGATTACCGATGCCCTGTTGGGCGCGGCCGGTTTGGGCGATATCGGCAGCCATTTTCCCGATACTGCCGTCGAGTTCAAAGATGCAGACAGCCGTGTGCTGTTGCGCGAGGCTTATCAAAGCGTGCAGGAATTGGGTTGGAAGGTGGTTAATGTCGATACGACCGTAATTGCGCAAAAACCCAAACTCGCGCCACATATTCCGGCCATGCGCGCCAACATTGCCGCCGATTTGGGCTTGTCTGAAAACTGCGTCAACATCAAGGGCAAAACCAACGAAAAACTTGGCTATCTGGGACGTATGGAAGCCATTGAAGCGCAAGCGGCAGTATTGCTGATTAAAGCCTAAGGGCTTAAAATCGTTTCATCATTCAAACCGAAAGACTGACAACATGGCAACTCAAGACGAACTCAAACGCATTGCCGCCGAGAAAGCGGTGGAATTTGTTCCTGAAAACGAATACATCGGTATTGGCACTGGCTCTACCATTAACTTTTTTATTGAAGCTTTGGGTAAAAGCGGTAAGAAAATCAAGGGCGCCGTATCTACTTCCAAAAAATCCAGCGAGCTTTTGGCAAAATACGAAATTCCAGAAGTTTCACTGAATGATGTGATGGGTTTGGCGGTTTATGTTGACGGCGCAGACGAAGTCAACCACGCGCTGCAAATGATTAAAGGCGGCGGCGGTGCGCATTTGAATGAAAAAATCGTGGCCAGCGCATCGGATAAATTTGTCTGTATCGCCGATGAAAGCAAATATGTTTCCCGTTTGGGCAAATTTCCCTTGCCGGTCGAAGTGGTTGAAAATGCCCGTTCGCTGGTGTCGCGCAAACTGCTTGCCATGGGCGGACAGCCTGAGTTGCGTGTCGGCTATACTACTTTCTATGGCAACCAAATCGTTGATGTTCACGGCCTCAATATCGACCAAGCCCTGAAAATGGAAGACGAAATCAACAAAATCACCGGCGTAGTCGAAAACGGTATTTTTGCCCGCTATGCCGCCGATGTGTTGGTTTTGGGTACGGCAGAAGGCGCAAAAGTCATCCTGCCTTGTCAGGATTAATGAAGATTAATCAATCTTAAAAGGCCGTCTGAAAGCGTATCAGGTCTTTCAGACGGCCTTCAATTTGGCAAAATATGCAAATCAGTAAAATTATCAAATGGCTGCCTGTTGTTTTATCCGTGTTGGGCGCGCTTGGTTACAGTTCACGCGATACCGAGTTGATTCGTACCGGGGTAAGCGTTGCCGCAACATTGGCACAAAACGACAATATCGGTTTGGAAAAGGTCAATGAATGGCTGGGAGAAAATGTCATCAAAGCCACATCTGACACCAAAACCGAAGCCGAACCCAAGCAAGAACAGAAACAAAAACAAAAGTCATCGCGACAAACTTACACATACAATGGAAAAATCATCAAAATCCATGATGGCGATACCATGCACATTATCGATAGCGACGGCCGAAAACACAAAATTCGCATGGCCTATATCGATGCACCGGAAATCAATCAGGCCTATGGTACGCAATCACGAGACAATCTGATTGATGCCGCACTAAATAAAAAAGCCAAAGTGCGCGTGTTTGAAAGCGACCGCTATCAGCGCGAAGTTGCCCAAGTATCAGTCGGCACGATTGACTTGAATTTAATGCAGATACGGGATGGTGCGGCATGGCATTATGAAAGTTATGCCAAGAAACAACAAAGTAAAACCGCCTACACCGACTATTCGGCCGCACAAAAGCAAGCCAAGGAAAAACGTAAGGGCTTATGGAAAAAAGGCAATCCGCAAGCGCCTTGGCAATTTCGCCGTCAAAACCACGAGCAGCAGAATACCAATAAAAAGCAGTCTGATAAACAATGGTTCGGGATTTGGTAGGTTTTAAGAAAGAGGCCGTCTGAAAACTTTCAGACGGCCTTTCATTATGATGAAATAAACGTATAGGGCAGATTTTATATCAGGGGAAAATAGTATCGGGATTTTAGGATAAATCACGAATTTTCATCAAAATGTTGCTAGGGAAAGATACTTGATAAGACATTACACCCTGTTCGGATAGACGGGATCAACCATATTCAAAAAGAGCAGATATAAAAAAAGACACCGTTAGCTGGTGTCTTTAGTATCTGGCAGAGAGGAAGGCTATCAGATTCAATTTTAATTTATTGTTTTATATTATATATTTTCTATTATTTGATTTAATACCAAATAAAATACCAAATAAAAAATTCAAAAAATGCCGTCGATTTGACGGCATTTTTTGAATTTGCTTTCCCCATTTTCTCAACCTTCCAAAAACTCGTCTCTCATTCTGATGACATCTTCTCGCTTGTATAGGTTGTCTCGGCCGACTAGTTTCGGCTGCGGTATCAAACCGGCGCGGCGGCGGTGCCAGATTGTGGCTGTTGATGGCGGCTTTTTGCCCGGTATCGTCCAAAGCTCTTTGACTTGGTCGAGTGTGATGTATTCATTCATTCCTTGCCCCTCGTTTTAATCCAATTTTTCCAGTTCTTCGCCGATTTTGGCCAGCAGCTCTTGGCCTCGTGCCAATACATTGTCAACCGTCCACACGCGTGGGCGCGGTTGGTAGCGTTGGCGGCGTTGTTGTTTGATGACCGGCGTGTCGTCGGTCAGCGGTTTGACCATGCGCAGGCCGTCTAGGCGGTGCATGTAGTCTTTAAATTTCCAAATATCCAAAGATTTTTGACGAGCCGCGTCAGCGGCTTCGCGCGCGGCGGCGATTATCTTGTCTTGATCGGCTTTTTTCAGACGGCCTTTGCCTTGCTCTTCGCCGTCGAAACCATATAAATCAAAATCCCAGCTTTCATCCGGCAATATGTCCCAGTTTGGCAGGTCGTCAATTTCTTCGCAGGCGGCGAGGGTCTGCTCAATTTCTTCGGGAGTGGACGGGATTTTATAAGTTATCGTGTCGGAAACTGCCGCCAAATCTTCCTCGGAGATTTTCGTACAGTTATTGACACGAGTCCAAGCGGCGGCGGAGCCGCCGTATTTCAAACTCCACTCTTTCTCGCGTGAAATGAGGTATTCCCCCGTTTCAAGCTCGACGACTCCGCGCAGGATTGCGGCTTTCTCTTCGCCGTATTGGTTGCGCTCGTCCGTTTCTTCTTTGTACAAAGCCAACGGCAAGTCGGCGCGTTTGACAAAGGCGTAGTCCTCGCCGCCCAAAAGCGCGACGAATTTGCCCCAGTCGCCCTGGTCGGCCGCGTGGACGGCGCGATACAGGAGCGAATCTTCGGCGTCAACGTGGACGCGGCGCAGCTCTCGATAAAGAGTAACCGGCACGCCGCCGATTTGTTGGAATTGGCGGATGCCCCATTGCGAAGCCCACGCGCCGACGCGTTTTGCGGTTTCGGCGGCTGATGTGCCTGGCTCTGCCTCGTCATCGTCGCCCATGCTCTCGCCGGAGTTGGTCAGGCCGTCAATATTTTTGGAGACGTACTTTGCCAAATAGGCCGCGGCGCAGCCTTTTGCCGGGTCGATGTCTTTGAAGTCAACACGAGCAGACGCGCGCGATTTTTGCCAAAAGCGGAAGGAATAATTTTCCCAAAATTCATCCTCTGTCTTCATGGCGGCTTTGAGCTGGGCCAGGCTGATTTTCTTGCCTGATTCGCGCAGGATGGCTTCTTGGCGGCGGCGCGCTTCGGCGGCTCGCTCTTTGTCTGTCTCGAAATAATTTAATCCCAGCTCTTCGCGGTCGGCGCGGCAGCCGTATTTGGCGACAACGCGGCGGAAAGCCTCTTTGTGCGCCTGCTCCATGAATAGCAGCAAGTGCCAGTGCGGCGTTGCGTCATGATGCGGCTCGGCAACGCGGAAGCCGTAGATACGGATACCGGCGCGGCCAAGATTGGCGCGGATTTGCGTCCATACTTTTTGCAGGTAGTCAGCGCCGTCGCGCGGCGTGCTGCCGTCAAATTTCGGATTGTCGGCGCTGTTTTTGGATAATTTTTTGTGAAAGCGGCTGGGGCAGGTCAACGTAACCATGCAGCCGTAGTGGCCATGCACGCGGCTGATTTCGTCAAAGCCTCTCATGCGCGTCATCAGCTCCATGCGGCGGATGGCAGGATTCGCCATCGAATGCTCCCACAATTCGGCCAAGACGAATGATTCGCCCGTCTCTTCGCAGATTGCCTCGGCTTGCTCGAAAAACGCGCGCGCCTTGAGCTTCCGTTGCTCAAAGCGTTTGAATGCCTCGTTTGAGATATACAAACCGGCGCGGCGGTGTACCATGCCGCATTCGCGCATGACGGCTTCAAATGCGCGGTAGAGGAATTTGTAAAGCTGGCGTTTCCACCATTTTTTTTCTTTCAGACGGCCTTTAATGCCGGCAATGCCTTCGGCCAGCAGCTCTTCATCGTCGCTTGCGGCGGCTTTGGCGATTTTGCGCAGTTGCTGCTCGAATACTTCGGCGGAGCGGATGCCCTCTTTGTCGGCTGCGTCCATCATGTGCTGGTAGCTCATGCCCAGCATTTCTTTTTGCTCAAATTTGGCTGCCAAAGCCTGCGCCCTGGCTTCGATGGTCTCATTGTCTGCCGACAGGTCGAGGCCGTCGGGCAGGTGTAGATTTCGCACGGCGGCAAGGGCGCGCGCCGCCTCTTTGTCGGCTTTGACAGCGGCAGCCAAATCGGCCAGCCCTGTGGCAGGGTTGGCCGTGCGCTGCCAGCGGCTGATTACCACATGGGCCAGGCCGTGGGGCAGGGTCTTTTGTATGTCTTGCTCCAATACCGGAGCCATGTGGTAATAGGTCATCTCGTCAATCGTCCGCCCGAATCGGGCCGTATGGTGTATCTGGGAAAGGCCGCCAGTAGGTGACCTCTGCTTCGGGGAATTCCCGCCCCTCTAGATTTTCGTATCGCCGCTGGCCGTAGAAACCGGCCTGCACTTTCTCGCCGTCAAAAAATAAAATCTGTTGATATTCAGGCGGTCTGTTTTGCGTTGTCATCCAAAAGCTAGCCTCGCCAATCTTTGCCCTTTGGCTCCAAGCCATCGCGGCGACTTGTGTCTCTCTCGAGTAGTAGCCGCCGCCCGGCTTTTGCTGGGGATTCATGCCTCGCTTACGCGCCCATGCTTCAAAATTTTTAGCCTCTAGTTCGCGGTTCATAGCTCGTAATCTCTCTGCGTTTCCGCCCATACGAGATAGGCAAACCATAAAACCAACAGGGCGAGGGCGACGGCTACTGCGAAAATCGTCAGCAAAACCAAAATCAGGAAAACAATATCCATCAGGCGGCCTCGCGTACCAAATAAGCTGACGGCCAGCCGCGTCGGCTTCGTACTTCATATAGGGCGGCATTGATGGTCTTGTACGGCTTCTTCTTGCCGCCGCCGTCGGCGTTGAGTTCGAGGAATGCTTCGCCGTCTGCCGTTGCAATGATTTTGCCGATTTGCACGTCGCTGCCGTGTGGCTCGTAATTCATGATTTTGTAAGTTTTCATTTCCAATTCCCCCGATAAAAACCTAATTAATATTCCCGATTCTCGCCGCCCAATCGGCGATCTCTTTCTCGGTGTACTCCACCTCGCTGCGGCGTTGCGCTTCTTCGTGCAACCATTCGGCGACGATTTGCGCCGCCTCGTGGGGCAGGATGTGGGCGACTTGCCAGAGTGGGATGTCGTTAAACAATTCCTGCACCGTCATCGCGCTGCCTCCGCGTCGCCCTGTGTTGGGTCGTATTCTGGGCTTTCGTAGTCGGCGGCGGCTTTGGCTTCGGCTTCACGCGCCTGGATGTCCATGACTGTCGGCGTTTCGGCGGCGGTTTTGGCTTCAGACGGCATCATGGTCATTAATGCCCACATCGCCAAAGCCATTGCGATGATGTCGAGGATGTAGCGGATTCTGATTTTCATGATGTTGCTCCTTGTCTGATGGCGCGGCGGTCTGTGATGGGCGGCCGCTGCTTGGCTTGTACTGTTCCGATTTTTTTGACTACTTCGTCCACGCCCATTTTGTTGGCGGCGTATCCTGCGCTTCTGACGCGGTTGTCGAGGTCGAGCAGGTAGTGATTAATCTCGTTTGCGGTCAGGTTTGGCAGCCCCAGCCCGTAGGCGACATTGATGGTGTTGACCGATTGCACCAAATGGCGAAGCTGGGCGACGATTTCCTGCACTTTCTCGACTTGCTCCACCTGCCCCAGCGTCATGGTCATGGCGGCCAGCTCGTTGGCTGTGTAGGCTGGTTTCGGCTGGCTGGGCATGGCGTCGCGCTCTAGGGCATTAAAAATCTTGGCTTGCTTTGTCTTGGCGGCTGCCAGTGTTTGGCGGATGCTTTGCATGGCTTGCGGTTGATTCATGTTTCCCCCTATCGCAGCAGCGTTTCCTGCTGCTTGAGTTTGATGTCTTCTTCTACTGCCTTGAGCGTTTCGCCGTGGATTTCCGGCGGCTCTTGGGTTTGCGGTGCGTAGAATCGGCTGCCTTTTTGTATCGTGCCGGTGATCTCGAAATATCCTGTTCCAGTCCATCCACAGAGGGGATTGGTGCAACGCAGGTAAAACAGGCGCGTCAGGATGGTTTGGCGCGTGGACGCGTAAACGACGCATGGCTCTTCGCAGCATGGGCAGGCTTGCTGCGCCAATTTCAGACGGCCTTGCTCGTGTTGGTTTCTATTCTTGACCGTCATGGGCTTGCTCCCTTGCATAAACCACTAGTCCGCCGCCGTGTTTGCGGTAGGTCGCCGTCGCGCGGATATTCGGAAAGCGTTTCATCGGCTCGGCGCGGCGGAAGTTTTCGGCTTCGCGGTCGGTCAGCTCATGACGCGCGGTTTCTTGATGCTTGTCGTTGACGATGATTAATTGATTGTTTGACATATCCCCACCTCTTATTTTTTTAAATTAAACCGTGTTTCAGCTCGACGTCTGTCTTGGCAGCCGCGTAGGCTCGCAGGTAGATTTCGGCGTATTCCAGGGCGGCTTCGGCGGCAAATTCGCTTAATGATTTATTTGCCGCGCAGGCTGCTGATTCCATCAGGTCAAGCTCTTCGCCGTAGAATTTGACCTCGACGGCGGCAGTGGCTAATTCGTCCGGCGCGCCTGTTTTGGCGCAGGTGTCGGCGTGGACGTGTTGTTCGAGAGACAGTTTGCATGCTTCGTCTATCCATATGTTTTTGACGTTTGTGCCGGCATGGCGGATTTCTTCGATAGATGATTTGGGGAGATACGTTTTGAAAATAATATTTTCCAGGCGGCGGTAATTATTTTCTGTTTGGATTAAAGATTCTGTTTTTGGGAGTGCGTCCAATACCTTTCGCAGACGGCCTGTGAGTATTTGCAAAATAATTTGTTCCAGGCGGGATTTATTGTTTTCAGAAGTCATCGCTGTCAGTCCATAAACTGCCAAATCCATAATTGCCTCGACATCCTCTGCTTCCGATGAATGCATGAGAACTAGGCTTACGGCATTCGTTGCATTCTCTTTTTTTTCTTGCTCGTTCATTTTTCTCCTCCTATGCGATGATGATTTCATGTGGGTAGATTTGGCTGACCATTTTGACGGCCGCTTTTAATGTTTTTGCAGGCTTGCGCGGCAGCTCGCTGAAGTTGCCGTCTTTGCCGCGTTTTTGGACGGCGAGAAAGCCTTTGTCCCAGGTTGCAACCTCGACAAGCGAGCCGTAAGAGAGTTGGACGTTGATGGGTTTCATTTTTTTGCTCCGGTTAGTTTGGTAGGCCGTCTAAAATTTGCTTTGTTGTAACTTTGCCTTCTGTGATTTCTTCAATCTTCATTGCTGATTTCAGATTGATGCCGCCGCCTTTTACCCATTTATTGACGGCTGTATTGCTTACTCCGACGGCTTTTGCCAGTTTATTTTTGCTGCCGACAATCTTGGCGGCGCGTTCAATTGCTTTGTTCATATATAACCTTTGTTTGAATAACTGGGTTAATCATATAACTTGGGTTATAACTCGTCAAGAATAAATTGAACTTTTTTTCAATTGTTGCACTCAAACTTTAGTTTTATCATTGAATATAAAAGTTATTTCCTGGGAGTAAAAATGGAAACTTTGGCAGAGAGAATAAATACTGCGTTGCAAACTAAAGGAATAAGTGTGAATGCTTTGGCGCGGCAAGTTGGCGTGTCTTATCCGGCGATGAGGAAAATCACGAAAGGGGAGACGCTAAACCCAAAGTTTTTATTTGAAATTGCAGAAGCATTAGGTGTTTCGATTGAATGGTTGAAGACAGGCGAAGGGCCGCCGGAAGATTCAGACGGCCAAGAAACGGCGCGCTTGGATTTATTCGACGTTGCCGCCTCGTGTGGCAGCGGCCATTTGAATGCCGACTATCCCGAATTGCTGCACTCGTTGGAGATTCCGAAGTCCGCTCTCAAAGAGCTGCTCGGCACTGACAACCTGCACGGCGTGAAGCTGATGTCGCCTGATGGAGACAGCATGGAGCCGACGATACCGCCGAAGTCGATCACTTTAATCAAAACCGATGTCGTGGAGTTTGAATCGAGCGGCGTGTACTTATTTACTTTCCAGGGCTATACCTACATCAAACGCCTGGCGCGCGGCAAAGCTGGCGTCATCCATGTGACGAGCGACAATCCGATTTACGGAAAATCCGACTTTGTCATCGAGCCGGAAGAATTTGACGATTTATTTATTCACGGCAAATTTTGGAAAGTGTTGCCGTTGGATTTTTTGGATATTTAGTTTTATCAACCAACTTAGAGAAAAAAGAAGGGAAACTCACATGATGTTTATTATTGGAATTTTGTTGTTTTTGCTGGGCTTTGCTATGGCGGTTGCCGGATTTATCGGGATTTTTGCGCCGAAACTTTTGAAAGACAGGAAAACCGGCAAGATTCATACGCGCGGCGCGTGGGCGTCGGCGATGGTTTTAGGACTTGTTATGTTTGGCTGCGGCTCGCTGCTGATGGGCGATGACGACGAGACGAAGCAGACGGCGGCGGATACCCAAACCGAAACGCTGCAAGCCGATGACAGCGCCTCCAAGCCTACCAGTGAGAAAGGCTATGATTTGACCATCAACACGCCTAAAAAAGAGCTGCCCATCAGCTTTGAAGAGCTGCGCCAACGGATCAACCGCCAAATGGCGCTTTTTGATTACCCGGAAACGAAGCCTATCCCGAAAAATGCCCAGCCAACCGGCGAGAAAGATTCTGTCAATTTTGTTTATCAGCATACGGCCGCTGAAAGCCTAAGCATGATTATTTCTGCCAGCCCGGAAAACAAAAAGCCGCGCGGAATACTTATTCTTGCCGCGCCGTCGTCAACAGGTGACGGCGCCGAATTGCTGGGCTTGTTTGGCAAATCCATCGCCATTTTGACCGCGCCTGTTGCCGACAACTCGGCAAAAAGTAAGGAACTGGCCGCCAAACTTTTGAAAATGAGCGTCAAACTGGCGGAGGATTTCAATAAGAATCCGGAGGAACAGGCCAAAGATTCCTACACGGAAGACGGCATCACTTACAGCATCGCCATCACGCCTGGCCTGCCTGTTATGTTTAATCTGTCGCTGGAAGAATAAAAAACATGATAGTCGGTCTTTTCGAATTGACCGTATAGACGGCGGCATTGTCAAAACAGGTACAGGCGAAGTGTTTTATTTATAAGAATTTGCTACCGCTGGATTTTTTGGATATTTAGAGGATTTGGAATGAGCCGCCATTTAGGAAAGATCATAACCGCTCCTGAAGATTTGTGTCTTTATGGGAATGCTGATAAAACAGTTACCTTTTTTTCTCAGCTTTATATGGATACTCCTGTTATTTGTATTGACCTATCTCATACTCGCCAGATTACTGCGGCGGCTGCATTGGCTTTGTATGCTCATGTAAACAATATTCAGCAGGAGCGCGGATTCACACAATCTGTTATCGTTAATTGTGCAAACTCTCCGGTTGCAGAGCTTTTGAGAAAGACAAAATTACTGGACGCCTTAACTCATCCGGTTGGACAAGGCAGTCCAGATGGTCTGTTCCAGTTTGTTAAGTGTGCAGAAATTGAGAAAGCAAGAAAGTCGACTTTTGCGCAATTGGATTATTATCAAAATGCTTTCTCTAAAGGCGGTAAATACAGCGTAGATGAAGTTGAGAAATTCTTTAGGACCCTTCGTCATGCTATCAAAGAAGCGCAATTAAATATCGCTAACCATGCTTATATAGACAGCAAAGCTAGTGATGATAAGTATGACCATTATCGGGATAAAATGTGGTGGCAGATGTTTTGGTATACCCCAGCCCTACGGCAAGTCCATTTTTTGATTTATGATTTAGGCGTCGGGATTGTGGATTCTTATGTCAATCATGCCACGGTTGATAGGAAGAAAGATTATTCCGAAATACCTGATAATCGGATTTTGGAAGAGGCTTTGAGGCCCGGCATGAGTAGGATGATTGGCGATGGCCGCGGCTTTGGTCTTTCTTGTTTGACAGAGCCTCTTGACAATCTCCCTGGTTCTAGCTTATTTTTGAGAACAGGTCGCGCCGCCTACCATCGTAACGGTCGAGCTGCTCAAAATAATAATCTTGATTTTGTGTTTTACCCTGATTGCTCATTGTCTGGGACCATGGTTGAATGGTCTTTTCAATTACCCCACTAAGGATATATGTTATGTCTGATACTGTTACTCTACGTATTGCTGATTATTCAAATGACCCCTGGGGAAGAAATGATGAAGATAATGCTAAAGGCTTGAATGGGGCTAGTTTCCGAGAAAAATACTTGTTACCTGCTCTAAAAGAATCACAAACTGTCATCATTGACTTTAATGGTTTGCGCGATTATTTAGACTCTGCTTTTCTCGGCGGCGTTTTTGTTGATTTAGTCAAAAAAAATGGCTTTAGTTATGATGAAGTTCGTGACCGTGTCAAAATACATGCGGATTTCCAATATTATCCGTTGACCGTTGGGAAAATCTTGAAACTAGCAGAATCAGAGCAAGATCGCTTGGCAAAATTGGCTCAAAATTGATATGGACGGCTATTCTGTTTTCAAAGACATATTATTTCCATCTTCCACTTTTATAATCGGATTATTTGTTCAGCATTGTTACGAAAAGAGAAAAGGCAAGCAAGAAAAATTAGACGCCATTGATAATCGTATTGAGCGGTTGATTTCAGCCGCAGAGTCAGAAACTGTTTATAGTGCGCGGCTCCATTTTAATGAGCTTCAAAGAGGGACCAGGAAGTTTTGTGTAGATTATAAAATTAAAATTGATATTAACCCTGAATTATCAGACTTGAGTATTGCCTGCACATCAGGGACGCTGGACAAGGAATTAGCTACATCCGCTTCAATTAATTTGATTAATAAAATTAAAAATGCCGTCTGAAATTCAGACGGCCTTTTTTATTTGGCCAATATTTTATTTTGCGCATGGCAGCATGGCATGAGCCGTCGAATCGGCGATGGTCGTGGCAACGGCCTTGCAAATGTGGTCACCGGCGTAAAAGAATGGAAGGACTCACAGCTACTAATTCTAAGTAGAAAGGCCAAAGGAAGACTGTTGGACGGCAAGTTTACAGCTCAACAATCAAGATTTATAATCAAAGGAACTTTAATCGAGTGGGCATTTCGCTTACCGGAGTCAATAAAATGATAAAAAATAAATATATCGATATTTTGGATTTTTCAGATGACCCTTGGGGGCGCTCTGCTGAAGATAATCCTGACAGCAACGGTAATGACTTTCGCAAACGCTTTCTGACTGATGCTTTTCGTACATCCGACAAGGTAACAGTTGATTTTTCTAAATTACGCGACGTTCCCGATTCCGCATTCTTAGGTGGATCGTTTGTCAATTTGATTAAAGAAGACGGCTTCTCCTATGAAGAAGTTTTAGATAAGCTGGTCATACTTCCCGAAGACGGCTTCCTCCCAAAACTTGTGAGGAGAATTATCGAGTTGGCGCGTGATGAACATAAACGTGTTTCAGGTATGCAATGAATGCACCGAATTTGGAACAGTGGGACAAACTGATTAACATTGTCAATAACCTTTTTAGCATTATTGTTTTTGTCGCTGGGAATTTAGTAGGTGCATATCTTCAGTATAGGCATAATTTCAAGATCAATGAGATTATGGAACAAAAGAGAAGGAAAGAGGCAAAAGAAAAAAGTCTATCTGAAATTGAATCCGATCTATTTAGTCATATGGAGAATATTTGCTCAAAAAAAGATATTCAGCTTATCACTTTAGCCGCAAACCTTATCAAATCAAGAATTAGTAGGTTTTGCAATGAATATCAAATATCTCTTGATGATATTAATCCTCCATTAATTGATTTTTTTATCGTCTCTAGTGATGGTAGATTTAATTCTGCTGAATTAAATCTTGCGATTATCAATTTGAAAGATACATTAAGAAAGTTATCTTCCGGTACTAATTAAACAAAAATGCCCTCTGAAATTCAGAAGGCATTTTTTTTGTTTGGCTAATATTTTATTTTGAGCATGGCTTGATAATTGGCGAGTTTGCGCTCGGCGTGATTGAATGCCTCGATGTCGGCGGCTTCGCTGGCTTCGCGGCTTTTTTGCTGCCAGTATTGGATTTGTCGGTCAATCCATGAATATGGATCATGAGCTTTGTTTTCCATTTTTTAGAATCTCCGTAGTTTCGCCTGTCGGCTGGAAGTTGTTGGTCGGCGCGTCTTCGTAGAGCGTGATGTCGGGGACGATGCGCGCTTCAAATTGTATGCTTGCGGTATAGCCGCCGCTGTCGATTTTATGCGAAACCTCGGTAATTAGCCAGGCTTCTGCGTCGATTTCGGGCTTAAAGCCTTTGACGACGGCAGGCGTTTCTGGGTAGAGGTCGGGGCGGCCGACGGCCAGCGTAATGCTAAATTCGGCAACGCCGCGCTGTATTTTTTTGAATGCGCCGCGCGCGCCTGACCATGCGCCGTTTTCGGTGGCATACAGATGGCGCAGGGTTTTGATTTTTTGGCCTTCGGTGTTGACTTTTTGGTTGTCGTTTTCTTTTTTTTTGGCTTTGAATGTTTTGCCTTTGACAGTCTTGGTTTGCTGGGTGGTTTTTTTATTGGGGTAGGCGTTGTCCTTGTTGACGATGACCTCTTTTTTTTGGCCTGTCTTTTTGTCGGTGTAGTAGGCGCGCACGGCCTGATAGCTATTGCTGCTGGAGTATGTGAAGCTGTGGCTGTCGCCGCTGGCGCGCGTGATGGTGGTGGGCTGGATGGGCTGGCCGCTGGCGGTTTGGCTCTCGCCTGCCGGGATAAATAAGAGCTTGCCGTTTTTGATGGTGGCGATGGCGTCGTATTGCTCGGCGAGCCGGCTCATAAAGGACGCGTCGGATTCGTTGGTTTGGTCGATGTGTTCAATTTTTTGACTTTGAAAATCCTTGCTGATGATGTATTCGTACTTGTGCTTTTTGGCGATGGTCTCGATGATTTGGTAGAGGGTTTGCTTGTGCCAGCTTTTCTCGACTTGCTCGGCGAGGGCTTCGGCGAGGTCGGCGGCGCGTGCGGTAATGCTTAGGCGGTCTGGGCTGCCGGAGGCGGTAAATTCGGAGACGAGGTATTCGCCTTTTTCGACGAGGCCAGTTTCTTGGTAGCCCAGCTTGAGCGTGATTTTGCTGCCTGTTTTGGGAATGGCGATTGTGCCGTCGTGGTCGTCAAGCTCGATGGTCAGCTCGTCGGCTTCAAAGCCGCGCTTGTCGGTCAGGCTGATGCTGATGATGCGGCTCATGGCCTGCGTGCCAAAGCGTCGGCCGTCTATGGTCAGCTCGGCCGCCGGCGTGAGATGCCGGGCGTTTTTGCCGCTGACTTCGTCAAAGATTTTGGCGGCGGCTTTTTGGGCGGCGGCGCTGATGGAATCAAAATTTAATTGCATGGCGTTAAATCCCTGTCAGGTTTCGGACGACGGAGACGGCGACGTTGAGGGCGGCGCCTTCGAGGCCAAGCGATTTGTCGGAAACTTTTTTCAGGCTCATGCTGAAAGAGATGGCGCGCGCGCTGCCGTCTTGGTTTAGCTGGCTGCCGCGCTCTTGGATGTTTGTGATGACGTAGCTGCCCATGATTTTGCCGTGGCCCATGATTAGGGTGTATGGCTTGCCGGTGGCCGCCATCATGCGCAGGGCTTCGATGCTGCCTGTGCCGCCTGTGACTTCGGGGCGCAGCTCGGCTTCGATGGTCATTTCTTCGGGGTCTTTGCCTGTGTATTGTGCCGGCGGCATGGTGCCGACGGTTGCTTGGTTTGGGTGTTTCCACGCCTGGCTGCGGCTGTATTGATTAAATGGGATGGTGCGCATTAAAAACACGAACATTCCCAGGCTGCCTAATAAAACCATGAGTTAATCCTTATCAAAAAATGAGGAATTGCTGCGGCGTTGCTTGGCTTGGCTGCGCTCGTTGAGCCTTGCCATGATGGCGTTGACGAGGGTCTGCTCGCTCATGCCCGGCGCGGCGTGGACGTTGATTGTGATGTTGTCGCCTGCCATGCTGACGGCGTGGGGCGCGGCATTGAATCGGGTCGGGCTGGGCAGGGCGGCTTGGCGGCCGTCTGAAAAGCCCAATCCCAAGCGGTTGCCGATGTTGGCGAGTACGCCTGCGCCGCCACGTCGGATGGCCTCGACTGCCTGCCAGCCGCCGAATTTGGCGACGTCGCGCTGGTTAAATACGACTTCGCCTTTGTGTACAACGCCTGCGGCTTCGTGGACGCCGCCTGCGCCTGTGTAGCCGCCGACGGAAAAGCCGCGGTTGGGAATGCCGATGCTGGGCGGCGTTGCCGGGGCTTTGGCGGAGGTGGCCTTTTTGAGCCATTCCCACGCGCCGACGGCAGCGGAGCGCAGGATTCTGAAGCTGTTGATGACTGCGCCGATGGGACCCATTGCGGCAGTCATGGCGATGGCGATGGGGTTGTTGCCGGAAAATGTTTTTTTAATCCATTCCCAGCCACTAATCAGGGCGGCTTTGACTTTATTCCAGTTTGCGAGCAGGGCAATAAGCCAGCCGATCGGGCCGGTAAAGGCGGCGAGCAGGGGATTTTGCTGGAATACTTTTTTTATCCACTCCCAGCCTGCAATCAGGGCGGATTTGACGGTCTCCCAGTTGCGCCAAAGCAAAACGATGGCAGTGACGGCGAGGATGGCCCAGCCGAAAGGGTTGGTTACGAGGAAAACCGCCGCTTTTGCGCCAAAGCCTAGCAGCGCCATGCCCAGACGGCCAAGCCAGCCGATGATGGTGGAAATCGCGCCGCCGCCGCCTGAAAATACGCCGAAGAGGCTGAAGAATGAGAATTTAGCTAGGGCGATGGGGACGAGGACGGCGGAAATGGCCGCGCCGATGCCTGTGATGACGGTCAGGAAAATGCCGATGGCGGCGACTACTTTCATGATGGTATTTGCCATCTCGGGATTTTTTGCCGCCCAGTTGCTTAATTTTTCGTTGATGTCGCCAATCCATTTGGTCAGCTCTTTCAGCTCGGGGGCGATGGATTCGCCCATTTTGGCTAAAAAGTTGGTAAACGTGCCGCTGGCCGCGTCCCATAAATTGGTCAACGTGCCTAATTGGTCGTTGACGCGCTGGTTGAGGCTGGCTTGCGCCTCCATCTTTTTGGCAAATTCTTCATAACCGGCCTTGCCTTTTTCGATCATTGTATTCAGGGCTTGGAGCGTCTCGGCATCGTCGCCAAAGATGCCCTGCAGAATCTTGAGGCGTTGCTCGGTGTTGACGGCTTTTAATTTGGCGAGTTGCTCGTACATTTTGTCCAAGCCGCCAAATTCGCCCTTGCCGTTGGTAAAGTCGAGAGACAGTCCTGTCCCTTTTGTGACTTTTGCGATTTTTTTGGTATCCATCATGCGAGTGAACACTTTGCGCATGGCATTGCCTGCGGATTCGCCCGACAAGCCTGCTTGGTCAAGCATACCGACGAGCGGAGACATCATCTTCATGGCGGCTTCGCCCTTGATTTTGAGGGTATCGAGGGCGGGGGAGAGTTTGGAAAACGCGCCCAAGATGTTGCTGTCGTCCGTGCCTGCGTAGTAGAGGCGTTGCACTTGGTCCATGATTGCCAGCATTTCTTTTTCGGTGCCGCGCGTGGCGTCTTGCAGCTTGGCGGCCATCTCGGCAGCGGCTTCGGGGCTTTTTTTGAGTTGGACGGCCAAGAGGGCGGCGGCCTCGCCTGTGCCGCCCAAGACGGTCTTCGCGCTCATGCCTTGACGGATTAACATGGTCATCAGGTTTTTAAAGTCGGCCGTCGTACCCGGCAGGCGGTCGCCCAAGCGCGTGGCCAGGTTGTCGATGTCTTTATATTGGGCGGAGACTTTGCCGGTATTGTCCATCATGGCCGCGCGCAGGTCGGTGGATGCGGTTTCGGTGTCGGCGTAGGCTTTGACCGGCGCGGATAGGACGTTGCGCGTGGTGTCGGCAATGCCGCGCGCGGTGTACATCAGGCCGACGGCGCGCATGCCTGCCTCGGTCATTTGGGATTTGGCGGCGGCGGCTTTATCTCGTGCCGCCATTGCTTTCTGTTGTCGTTGCAGGGCGGCTTCGGTTTTCTTCGCGGCTTGCTCTAATTGTTTTTGGGCGGCGGCGGCGTCTTTTGTGACGACGCCGTGTTTTTTTAATTCGGCGTTGATTTCTTCGATTTTTTGTTGGTAGCGGCTTTGGCTGTTTTGCAATTTCTCTTGGGCGGCTTGCAATTTTTCCAAGTTGCGTGCCTGCGCTTTGGTTGGGACGCCTGTCTTGGCGATTTCGTCTTTTATTGCTTTTTGGGCAAGCCTGTTTTCCATCAGGGCTTTGGTTTGCTCTTTTATTTTCGCAGTTAGCTGCACGCGTTGCGTCAGCCTGGCTTGCGCGCGCTCGTAGCCTTTCATCTCGCCTTCGAGCTTGTCGAGGGTCTGCCCCAATACGTCGCCTGCGCTCCGTAGCTTTTTGAAAGCGGCGCTGGCTTTGTCGGTGGCCGACATGATGATTTTTAATTCGAGGCTTTTAGACATGATGGGATTTCCTGCTTTCTGATTACAAAAGGCCGTCTGAAATATTCAGGCGGCCTTTGTTTACTCTTCGGGCGTGTTGATTTGGATGGCTTTATTTGTCCACTCAATCAGCTCGGCGATGTTGCATTGCTCAAACTTGTCGAGGCTGCCGAAGGTCGCCGCGCATTGGGCGAGGCAGTCGTTGATTAGGTTGTAATACTTTTTCTCGTCTTCTGCCGCCGCCTGATAGATGTCGGCTTCGCCGCTTAGGATTCTGCCGACGTGGTCTGCTCTGAATTTGAGCTTTGGGAGTAGCCCAAGTCCTGCAAGGCTGCCTCCATCTCGGCTTTGGCTGACGGCGGCGCTGAAAAAAAATCAATGGCGACATTTAAGACTTGAGCGTCCGACATGCTCAATTTGCCATAGGCGACACGCGTCAGCGGCGGCGTTGAGATTTTGCCCAGCAGTTTTTGGACGGTGTCGGTGTGTTTGACTTTAATTAAGTCCTGCCCCAATCCCTCCATGTCTTTGGCCAGCGGCTCGCGCAGGGTGTAGCGGTCGCCGGTGGAAAGCTCGATGGTCAGGGTGTTGTCGTCGTTGATTTTGATGGTTTGCATTTTCTGCTCCTAGTTGGATTTTAAAATTGCGGCGCGATACCAAACGCCTTTTAATTCGGGGCTGTAATTGGTTGCCATGTCAAAGCCTGACGCGGTCACGTTTTGGATGTATTGCAAGCGTGCCGAATTGCTTCGGATGTCTAAGCATGCCTCGAAAATATCTGGACGGCGGCTGAATGGTTTGGGGAAAGATACTGTGGCCGGCGTGTTGTTTTCGGGGACGAAGCCGAAATTTTCACGGGCGATGTATCCCTCCTGAATCTCACTATATGGGGATTCTGCTTTAGGGGCAGGGCGGTTTTCCAAAGCAGTGAGGCGGCGTTTCAGGTCGCTGTCGTCGTAGACGATGTCTTGGTCTTGGTGGCTTTCCAGCGCGGTCAGACGGCGTTTGAGGTCGCTGTCGTCGTAGGTGCGCAGATAGATTTCGGCGTATTCCAGGGCCTCGAGGCGTCGCTTGATGTCGCTGTCGTCGTAGACGGTGTCTTGGTCTTGGCGGCCTTCCAAGGCGGCGAGGCGGCGTTTGAGTTCGCTGTCGTCGTAGACGGTGTCTTGGTCTTGGCGGCCTTCCAGTGCGGTCAGACGGCGTTTCAGGTCGCTGTCGTCGTAGACGGTGTCTTGGTCTTGGTGGCTTTCCAGCGCGGTCAGACGGCGTTTGAGGTCGCTGTCATCGAAGACGGTATCTTGGTCTTGACGGCTTTCCAAGGCGGCGAGCCGTTGCTTGATTTCGCTGTCGTCGTAGGCCGTCTGGCTTTGGTTTCCAGCCGCGCGGATGATGGCGGCTTCGGAAACGGCAACGCTGACGGCCTCTTCGTGGATTTCGCCGCCGTCGCCAGCGGTCACGGGCGTGATGCTCGGCGTGATGTGCAGTTGGCCGCGCAAATAGGTTTTGACGTACTGGCCGCTGATGGCGCGGAGGTCGTATTCGGCGGTTGTGTGCGTGATGGCGGCTGTCAGGGCGGAGGGAAACAGCAGGCTGACGATGTTGCCGTCAACGGTCAGCTCGGGCGCGATGGTTGCGCCGTCGGGGAATTTGACAGCCAGCGCAAAAGACAGGCCGTCGGTTTGCAACGGCTCGCCTGTTTCGCTGGTCAGGGCGACTTTGAATAAATAGGTGTCGCCCTGGTAGATGGCTAGATTCTTGGTTTTCATCACAAGCCCAAAGCGGCGCGCAGGCCGGCGCGTTCGTCTTGGCCGCCGAAAGCGGCTTTATTGCCGATGACGTCAATTTCGACGATGGGGCTGCCGTCCACGCTTTCTTTCCAGTAAACCAGCTCGACTGTGAATTTATGCTCGCCGCCTTCGCCTTGTTTGTCGCTGCCGGGGTCGGCCTCGGTAATGCGGCCGCGCGCTTCGCCCTTGAGGGTTTGGTAGCCTGTGCCGTCTTCCTCTTGCAACGCGCCTTGGTAGCGCAGCAGCTTGCCGCCGATGCTGCTTGACATTGATTTGAGCATGTCTGCGTCGTAGCCCTTAGATGTGATTTCCATCGTCAGCTTTTCAAAGCCGTGGACGACGGTCATTTCAATCATGCCGCCGCCCGGCGTGTAGGTTTCGGTTTGACGGCTGATTTTGGGGCGCGTGATGTCGACGATGACGCCGTATTGGTTCTCGCCATCGACGAAGAGGTTGAAGCCTTTGAGTACTTTAGGCATTTTCATGAGGTGGGTTTCCTTTCAGACGGCCTAGACGGTAGTCGGTTTCAGGGTGTTGGCAAATGTGATGACTTTGTCAACCAAGTTAACAAAGAATGTGTCAGTGACGTGTTGGTTGAAAACCAAGTTTTCCAACGGTGGCACCCATGTGAACTCGTAGCTGATCGTGAATTGACCGGCTTGGACGGTTTCGGAGGTGTTGAGGGTTTTGTCGACGAATACGCGCGCGCCCAAGATGTAGCCTTTGCTGACGTATTGCGCCAATTTGGCGTTGATGGCCATGATGATGTCTTCCATCAGACTCTTATGCATCGGCTTGTCGAGCGCCCACATAAACGCGGACGCGATGGTCTCTTGGATGATTTGAGCGGTACGCGTGGCGACTTCAAACGCCATCATGCTGTCGTTGGTGCAGGTGCGGTTGCCCCAAACGCGGAAGCCGTCTTCGCGGATCAGGGTGGTGACGTCTTTGTTGTTGAGGGTGTTGGCATCGCAGTTTTTGTCCAAAAGGTCAAAGCTGCGCGCGAATTTTAAGCCGCTGACGCCGTTGATTTCAGTGTTTGAAATGGATTTATGCCAGCCGACATTCTTGTCGAGTTTGGCGCGCGCGCCCAATACTCGGGCGATGGTGGCGGCGGTCTCGGTTTTCTTGGTGGCAGGGTCAAATGCCATAAACTCGTTGTCAATCAACATCAGCTCACGCTGCCCGAAGTTTTTGCGGTAGTTGCCCACTTCGGTGATGTCGGGATTGCCGCCTGCGCTGCCGTAGGCAAAGGCGCGCGTCGCTTGGGCAACGCCTACCAATTCGGTCAAGACGTCTTGGCTGTCAAGCTCGGGGCAGCCTAAGATTTTCGGGGTATAGCCTGTCACGGCTTTGGCGCGGCGCAGGGCTTTGAGGCCGGTGTAGTTGCCGCCTTCGGCTGTGCCGATGACGTTGGCTTTGAGTTCTTCGGTGTTTTTGCTGTCGGCAACGCGCACGATGACGACTTGCGCGTCGGCTTGGTCAACGATGGCGTCGAGGGATTTGGCGAGCGTGCCTTTTGTGCCTGCTTTTGCGAGCAGGTCGTAGGCGGAGGTCGCAAAAATCGGGGTATTGATCGGAAATACTTTCGCGTCGGCGTCTTCGGCGGTACAAACCATGCCGATGATGGCTGTCGAGATGTCGCTGATGCTGCGCACGCCTTCGGTGTATTCGTTGGCTGTGATGCCATGATGGCGGTTTGCTTCTGCCATTTGGGCTTCCTTTTGCTGGGTTAGTGATTGATACACTATTAAAAATTAATCCCACGCGTGTGGCGAGCGCGTGGGATTTTTTGGGGATTTTTTAAAATTGTTCCTGCTTCATGGCGGCGGCAAGGTCTGACGGCGAGTATTTCGACGGCTCGCCATAGCCGATGACGGCCGCGCACCATTCGGAGCAAAACCATTTATTCGGCGATTGGCGGATTTTCAGACGGCGGAAAACCGACTTGACGGCCAAAACGCCTGACAGGTCATATTTCTTGCCTTTGGTTTCTCGCCATAGTTTCATCGTGCGTCCGTAGGTCAGATTGGGCTTGGGCAGCTCAATCAAATCCCACTTGTCAGGCGGCAGCTCCATGCGCTTGCAACGGACGCCGCCGTCTCGATGGGACGATGTGTAGCAGTCAAACTGACCGTCAGGCAGTCGGACGGCGATTTCGCAGTGGGAATATTCGCCGCGCGTCGCTTTGCGGATTGCCCAGTCTGTCACGCGGTAGATGATGTCTTTGGGCGATTGGATTTTTTTTCGGCCTTTGTACAACGCCAAATAAACTTTGCTCATTAGACGGCCTCCGGCAGCTTAAACTCGATTTTGATTTTGTCTAAGGCTGATTTAGTTTTTGCAGCCTCGATTTGGTCTTGAATTGCTTGGCGTTGACCGGCAACGATGGCAGACAGGGCGGAATATGCCAGGGATTTTTTTAGAGCGGCGGCCTTGAGTTTGTCTTTGTCCAAGCCGCGCGCGGCGGCAATGCCGTCTAGGATTGGGGTAGCGGCTGATTTATCGGCAGCCCACGCCTGCGCCTCGGTTGACTGGAGCGGCCATGTCGCCAGCTCGAAATCGGGGACTTGGCTCGCGCCGGAGTGGGCGTCAACAAAGTTTTGGGCGGCGGCGTTGAGATTTGTCAGCAGAGCGGCTTTTAAATCTGCCAAATTTGCCGTTTCCAATGGGGTCAGGCTGACGCCGTCAGGCAGACTGCCGATTTTTTTCCATATTTTCTCGCCGTCTTTTGTAAAGACGACTTCGCCGCGAAAATCGGGGAGGATTTCCCAGCTCTCGCCCGTCCATCGTGCTGCTTGGTTTTCTTGTAGCGTCGGCACTTCGGCTTCGATACTTTGACGGCCGTCGTCAAAATATTGCTCTTCCACAAACAGGCCGTCATGGTCAATTACGCATCTTGTCATTTTTTAATTCCTTGTTTTCGTTTTCTAATTTCTCGACTTTTTCGGCCAGCTCTTGAATGGCTTTTGTCAAAACTGGGATGAAAGTCTCATATTCAATGGTGTATGTGTCGTTTTTGATGTTGACCATCGGCAGGCGGCCGTACTCTTGCTCCAGCGCGGCGATGTCTTGGGCAATAAACCAATGCTGCTGTCGGTCTTCTTTGTGTCGGCCGTCTTTGGTTGGGTTCTTCCACCATTCGCGCACTTTGACGGCGCGCTCTTCTTCGGGTAGGTCTTGGAAAAGCTCGTCAACATAAGCATCACGGCGGTCGTAGTAGCCTGTGACCGGCTTCAATTTCATGACAAATTTCAGGCCGTCTGAAAGCGGTTTGATGTCGGTTTTATCGCGGCTATCGGAGCGGATGTTGACAGCGGTCGGGGCGTATAGGGTTTGCCCGTTTGTGCCGATTTGGATTTCGTTGTCGCCATTGATTCGCGCGCCGTAACCGATGGCGATAGAGTTTGTGATTTTTCTGGTCAAAATATCGCCTTGAACATTTCGATAGCCTGCGCTGTCGCCAATGACAACACATCGCTCACTACTCGCATCTGTCAATGCCCAATAGCCGACGGCAACGCTTGAGACGTGATTGCCTTTGCGCATTGCTGATGCTCCGACAGCGGTCGCCTTTTGATAATCGGTACCTGACAACGCTGCGTCAGCGCCGATGATGGTCGAATAACCTGCGGTGACTGCCTTATTCATGGCGTTCGCGCCGATGATTGTCAGCTCTTCGTTGAGGGTTGCGGATGAGGTATCGGAAAAAACGAACTTCAATTCTGCAGAGCCGGAGGCGGTCAGCTCTTTTGAGCTATTAACTGTCAGATTATTGCCGCTAACCGATACTACTTTCACTGGGATAACGTCGTTTTGTAAGGTCTGCGCTGGGCCTGATGTCAGGCGGATGCCTACCCAATAATTAACTTTAGCCCCTCGAATATTATTAAATGTCAAAGTAATAGTATTCGCCGTTTGTGTGTAGCTGCCTGTTTCTGTGCCTGTCCAGACAACATTTCCGCCGTTTGGGGCGCGGTTTTGTTCGAGGCTTTCCATTGCGTTCGCGCCGATGACGGTCACTTTCTCGGCGGTTTTGGTATTTCTTGCCGCGTTGCCGCCAATTGCGGTTTGAGCGGCGCGGCCTTGATATGCTTGCAAGACGGCCTCGCCGATTGCGATTGTTCTTGAGGTTGGCGACGGCCAGAAAACTTCGATGTCTCCAGTCAAACCGACTGGGGCCGTCCCTGCCATCGCGCCTGCTCCTAGTGCAATATTTGATGAGCCTTCGCCCAAGCCTTGCCCGGCGTTGCGGCCGATGGAAACATTAGAAAAACCGCTTGTGATTCCTCGGCCGGCATTGCCGCCGATGCCGATGTTTCGCGTGCCTGCCATTTTTGACTGGTCGTACCATTCGGTCTCGGCTTGCACGTTGATCAGGCTGTCGGCACCGATGGCGATGTTGTCGCGGCTGATGCGCGAAAAGCCCTGCGCGCGGTCGCCGATGGCGATGCCGGAAACGCATTTCTCGGCTTTTGCCATCGCGCCTTCGCCAATGACGATGAGGCCTGTGCCTGTCCATTCATTGGACTTGAGATTACCGGCAGCGCCTGTGCCGCTAATAAATCGTCCGATGCCTGTGCGGATAGGCTGATAGGGCATATCAACGGTCGCGCCGTTGACGGTAAATTGGCCGTTTCCGTATTTGTTTTTGGTTTGGTACTTTTTATTCGTATCGATTTTTAAGCCTAAACAATCAACAAACACGCCTAACGCTGCGCGCTCGGCTGCTTCGATGGTTTCGGCGGCGTTGTTTTTTGATTCTGCATAGCCAAAATCGCGAATACTCAAGGCGGTGTATTGGCGCAGCCAGCGTGCGCCGGATTCGCCGACGATGACCGTGGCGGCGTTGTCGGCTAATGCTTGGTTGTCAGATTTGACAAACACGCCGCCGCCGCCGTTGATGCCGTCATGATAGTTTTCGACGATGACGACGGATGCGCCGGGCTTGTTAAATTCGCGCAGGGCGGCAATGCTTGGCACGCGGTAGGCGACGTTGCCGAATTTTTTATTTACGGTTTGCTCAACAAATTCTCGCGTCGCCAAAACGACAGCCGGGTCAACCTTGAGGCCGACGGCGTCGGTGTTGTCGATTTGGATGACCATGCGGATGATTTGCTGGCTTGCCGTGCCGCTGGAGAGGCGCGGCTTGTAGCTGTCGGCGATGCTGCCGATGGCGATCAGGTTGTTGTTGTTGTCAAAGAGGCCGACTTCGCGGATTGTGAAATCGCCTTCTTCTTCAGGAATGAGCAGCTCGGCGATGACTTGCTTTTGGTTGTTTTCGTCAACTTCCAGCATGTTGAGGCTGGCGCGGTACACTTCGCGCGTCAGGGCTGTGGCTGTGGCTGACGGCGTGATGGGGTTGCCGCCGCCGTCGCCGACTGCCATTTGGCTCAAGTTGACGACCGTGCCTAATGCGGTCGCTTTGGCAATGCGCGCGGCGCCGATGTTGGTGACGAGGGTGTAATATTGTTGGGTCATGGGTTGGCTTTCGGATTGATTGTGATGACGTCGATTTGTTGTAATGCTGCGGCGGCGCGGCCTGCCGGGGATAGATTAATTTTGGGTTTGATGTACGGATAAATTGTTGTGCGCTGGCCGCTGATTGTGATGGTGCTGGCTTTGAGTTTGCCGCTGGTTATGACGCCGACGGTCAAGCCGCTTAAATGCCGGCTGACAGGCTTGACCTTTTGGACGATACGCAGCATTTCCTGATAGTCGGCCTGGCTGATGGCTTCTTCGGCCATCAGGGTCAGGGCAAAACTGGCAGGCGAGCCTAGCGGCTTGGTTTGAAACCACTCCGTAATCTTGGCGGTCACGCCGAAGGGCTTGAGTGCTTCTTCGATTGCGCCGTTTGTGCCTTTGTATTTATGGGTGCGGTAAGCGGCTTTGATGACGTCGCGTTTTCGCTGCTCGTCCCATGTGTCATTCCAATAGTCGACCGACAATGCCCAGGCGAGATATGGCAGCAGGTGGGCTGGGATTCTGTCGGGATTCCAAAAGTCGGAGACGACGGCGTAAGGGACGGGGTAGATTTCGGCTTCGCCGAATTTCTTCTCAAAAGCCGTCCGCGTTGATGGCTGGGCGGTTTGGTATTTATTCATTTTGGCCGCCATAGCTTACGTTGATTTGCGTACACAAGGCCGCCTGATATTGAGTAACCGGCAGGGCGGCGGCAGGCTGGCTGATGACGACGCTCTGCACGCCCTCGACGCGCAGGGCGGCGTAAATCATAGAAAGGTCAACATCTCGGCCTAGCTTGAAATTTTCGTCCACGGCTTCACGCATACGCGCGCGCGCATTTTCTAAAATCGGCTCATAGTCGGGGGTCGGATAGACGATGATTTGGGCGTTGATTTGATACTCGATGATTTGGGCGGCTTTGACGGTCACTCGGTCGGCGGTCGGGCGGCGGTATTTGGCATTGACGGCCTCGGTCACGGCTTTGATGACGGCTTCAGACGGCACGCCGCCTGCTTGATTGGAGAGGACTACAATATCGACAACCGCGCCGCTCGGGCTGATGACGGCGATGTCGGCGACTTGGCCGTGCGCGGATTTGGCGTGTTGGTAATAGGATTCCTCGCTTCCTGCCGTGGTCAGTGTTTCAAATGCTCCTTGTACGCGGCGGCGCAGGGATTCGTCGGATTCTAAAACCTGCTGGATGGGCGGCTCGACGGTGTAGTCAGCCTCGGTAATGACGAGGCGCTGAATATCGACATTGGCGGCGAGCTGGTCTAAGTCGCTGCCGCTGGCGTATGCCAGCATTAAGCCTTTCGCGCGCTCGTTGAAATCTTGGCGCATGAGCATTTCTGAATAGGCGCACTCTTCCAGCAATTTGACAACCGGCTCGGATTCCAGCTCCAACACTTTGCGCCAATAGTCGCGCTCGGCAGGCGTCTGGTATTCGGCAATAAACCGCTCCTTGCGCGCGGCAAGGATTTTCTCGAAGTCAATCTCTTCGATGACGTCAGGGGCTGGAATTTTCGATAAGTCGGCAATTTGCGGCATTTTTTACTTCCTGATGCTGTATGTCTCAAGTGTTCCGGTCGAGATGTTGACGGCTTCGATGTTGATGATGACTTTTGCGTCGTGGGCGGCGGCTGCCGATACGGTGGCCGCCTGAATTTCAATGCGCGGCTCCCACTTTGCCAGGGCGGCGATGGCGGCCGCCTGGCATTGCAAGAGCAGGGCGGGGGTAATCGGTTGGTCTAATAATTCGGGCAGCAGGCTGCCATATTCTTCGCGCATCAGGCGCGTGCCGATGCGCGTGAACAGAATGTTTTTTATTGACTGGCGGATGTGGTCGTAGAGGCCGATTTGACGGCCTTTTTCGCTATTGGTCATTCTGGTTTGCCTGTCTTGCCACCGCTGTCGCCTGGGTGGATGTGGTCATCGACGACAACGCCGTTTGATGTGATTTTGCCGGTATTGGTCAGCGTGCCTTCGTGGTTGATTGCGCCCTTGATGGTTGTGCCGCCGCCAGCGCCGCCGCTGCCGCTCATGCCTGACGTGTATGTCAGCAGGCCGTTGCTTGTTGTCATTTTTTGGATGACAACGTTGCCAGTGATTAGGGTGTCTGGCGCGTCGATGGTCAGCTTGGCGACGGCTTTTAATGTCATTTGGCCTGCGCCGTGGTTGTAATTGATGATTGCGCCGTCGGGAAATTTGACGACTGTCTCGTCAGCCGATTGGGCAGGGCTTGGGAATGATGCCGATGCCATGCCGCACAAAACTAGGCCGTTGGCAGTCTCGCCGCTTGGCGACAATATGATGCAGTTTTCGCCGACGCTCGGGGGGCGGTGTACGGAAACGCCGCCTGCGAATGGGACGAAATAGGGCAGCCAGTCGCTCGTCAGCTCGCCATGCTGCACGCGTACCAATGCGCGCGCTGGGTCTGATTCGGCAATCACGCCCTGCTTGATGATATTGGCGATTTTTCTGTTGAGTTCGGCGGTCATTGGGTTTGGGTCGCGTGCGTGTGATGTGCGTAGTTTGGCAACGGCGCGTCGGATTTTCTATTTTTGGCGGTTTTGATGGATTTTTTTAAAAGAGAGGCCGTCTGAATTTTGATTTCAGACGGCCTTTTTTATTCATGGGCGGCCATGTGGCTGATGACAAGTTGCTCAATGGTGTCGAGGTCGTCATCGCTAAAACCTAAGAGATGACGCTCGGGGCGGTTGTCTTCGCCCGATTGGTGGGCGGCGGCGATGTAGGCGGTCAAACCGCTGACGAATTTGATGGCGACGCCCAAGCTGTCGATTTTTGATTGCAGGTATTTGGCGCGGTGGATTTTGGTGAACATGCGTGTTTTCAGCCGCTCTTTGGTGGGCTTGCCGTCTAAAACGCGGATGTAGTCGCGGTTGAATTTTGACACTCCGTGCGTTTCCAGCTCGTAGCCCCACTCATATTGCGGATCGTAGGCTGCCGTATCGAGTCGCGTTTTCTTGGCGGCGCTGGCGGCGGTCTTGACGTTTTTCAAATAGCGGATGCGTCCGGCGTGTTTGCCGGAGAGATAGATAAAGCGCTGCCCGACTTTCAGCCGCTCGCCGTCTTTGAGCTTCCTGCCTTCTTCGTCGTGACCGGCTCGCGGCGTCATGGCGTTGCCTTCTGGCTCGACGTTGGCGCGGATGCGCTGGCGGTTGGCTTTGAGGACGACTTTGCCAATATCGCTTTTCAGGCGGCGCAGCTCTGTCGGGGAGAGCTTGGCAATGTATTCGTCGATGCTCTTGATGTAGAGATTTAAAGCGTCGGCGGTCATTTTCTGCTCTCACCGATTCCCAGCGCGGTCATCAGGTCATTGTGATTGGCATTGCGCGGATGGCCGATGACGATGTTGCCGTTGTCGTCGGTCAAGACGGTGGTGCGCTCGGTCAGGTTTAACTCAATCAGGATGTCGCAGGCGTTGTTTCCCAAAAGCTCAACCTCGAAACTGTAATCTGTCGGCGTGGTCGCGCCCGGGCCGATGATTTGGGGGTTTTCTTCTTGCAGCCAAGCGATGATGACGGCGTTCAAAACGTCAACGTTGCCGACAAAGTCGGTAATCATGATGCTTAGTCGGTATTTGGTCTCGTGGCTCAACGTGCCTTTTGAGGCGATGATTTGCCCGTTGGTCACAAACATCGTCAACTTGTCGGGATTTTGGCGCAGCTCCGGCAGATGCTTTTGGATTTCAGCGCGGAGTAAAGCTGGTTTTTCCATATTTTTCCTGTTCTCGTTGGCAGTCGATACAGAGGCGGCAGCCGGGGACGGCTTGGCGGCGAGCTTCGGTGATGGGTTCGCCGCATTCTTCGCACTCATAGGCGGAGGGGTAGTTTTGGGCGGCGCGGTCGGCTTGTCGTGCGAGTGCGTGGGCGCGTTGCATTTCTTCCAGCTCGCAGGCGCGGTCAATAAAGTCGGTCATTTTTCCGTCTCCTCTTCTTGATGGAGGCAGGCGGCGAGGGTGTCTCGGTAGAGGCGGCACTGCTGAAAAGCTGTTTTGTAGGCCGAAATGGTATAAACCAAGTCGGCATTGGTTTTGATTTCTGCCGGCGGATTGACGGTACATTTCGGCACTGGTGGGCAGGTGTCGGCGGCTTGGATGGTCAGCGGCTCTTTGGCGGCGCAGGCGGTCAAGGCGGCGGCGAGTAAGATAGGGAGGATCGTTTTCATGGCTTTGCTTTCTAAGATAGGGCGTGTCAAACACGCCCTTTTTTATTTGATGGTTTTGGCTAGGTCTTCGGGGACTGCTTGGCTTGCCCAATCGTGATTTTTTTGGATGGCCGTCTGAATCTGCTCATTTTGGCCTGCCGTTTCTGCGGTCAGCTTGTCGAGCTGCGCTTGCAGGGTGCGGCTGCGCTGGTGGTAGAGCGTCAGGGCGGCTTCTTTTTGCTTGATGGTCTCGGCCTGCGTTTTGATTTCTTGCTCTTTGGCTTTGATGGTGCGGTTGGCTTTGAGTAGGCCGTTCATCAATAGGGCGCAGGCAAGAAATAGGGCAAGGCAGAATGAAATAACGGTTTTCATAGCGCGTCCTTTAGGCAAGTTCGAAATGTGGGCCGTCAATAAAAGCGCGTTTTCCGGCGGCGCGGCGTTCGGCGACGTAGTCGGCGACAAGTTGGGTTGTCGGCTTGGTGGTGTCGTTGAGGGTTTCCCAGCAGCCGCCCCAACGGACGCGGATGTTTAATTCTTTGGCGGCGGCGCGCATGGCTTCGGCGATGGGGTAAAAGTTTTCCCATGCCCACGAAATCTCTTTGGTGCCGTTGCCGTCGAAGTCGCCCCACGGGATGAGGTCGGAGGCGTGGCCGTAGCCGTCGGCTTGTTTCAGGTGTTTGCTGTTGAGGGTACGGCTTGCACCGGCGGCGACAAGGCGCTTTTGTCGCTCAAGTGTGCGCAGGCCCTCGTTGACGCTGAAATCTTGGCTTGTCAGCTCGATGGCGCGTTTGATGACTTTAACGAGGTCGGGATGGACGCCGTTTAATTTTGTCAGGCTGGTTTTGCCCAGGGTGTAGGTTGGTTTGTCGGTCATTTGTGAGGCTTTCTTATGGGTTGGTTTGATGTTTGGTCGAGGTCGGCAATAGGCTGTTAACGTTGCCGCCATGCCAAATTAATGCTCCGGTATGCAATGCGAGGCCGAAAATCAGCCCCCACACGGCGGCGGAGTAGAGTTTGAATATCACGGCAATCATCAGCCCGATCATCCAGGCGAATTTGAGCCAGGCAATAAAACTAATGAGGGGCTTATGGGTGCGGCCGCGTGTATCGAAAAACAGGATGCGCCATGCTCCGGCAGCCGTCAGGGAGATGATGGCGGCGGCTTGCATTGGGGTCATTCGCTCTCTCCTTTCTTTTGGTTGGGTTGGCTTTTAATATTGGCTGTGCCGACAAAGTCGATCAGGCGGTTGACGATGACGACGACGAGGGCGGAAAACAGTGCGGCGCCTAAAAATTCGTTAAATTTCAGCGGCTGCGCGTCCGGGCGGATGATGCTTAATACCCAGTTAAAAATCCCTGCGGCGGTCTCGCCGCCAAAGATGCCGCTGAAAAAGGAAACGGCGAAGAGCCAAGCCTTGGTCAGTGGGCTGTGTTGGTTTTGGCTTAAAATAAACAGGCTGGCGCCGACGGCCGCGCCGAAGGCAACAGAGGCGGCCATGTGATAACTGCCGATGACGATGACGGCCGCATTGATGGCGGTGGTGGTTTTGGTTTCGTTCACGTTTTCAGTCCCATAAGTTGATAGTTTTGATTGTTTGGTTTTGTTCGATTTTTGGCATGACGAGGGTCAGCCCGGCAGGCAGTTGCACGGCTTGGCGGCTTAGTTTTGGGTTGGCGGCGAGGATTTGTTCAACCATGCCGCTGGATTTGCCGTAATACTCGTAGGCTAGGCGGCTGATGGTGTCGCCGTCGCGCGTGATGATGGTGTTGTTTTGGGTGTGCATTTCAGAGGGCCTTTAAATCAGCTCGCAGTCGATGCGCGGCTTTTTGAGCAGCTCGGCGATGGCGTGATGGCCTTCGCGGCGGTAGTCTTCGGCGGTCTCTTGTTTGGCGTCGCTGCGCGCGGCGGTCTTGCCGGTGCTGTCGTAGTCGTTGTAAATCTCTAGGAGCAGGGCTTTGGTGTAGCTGTACACGGCGCGGCGGTAGCGGATGTTGGCGAGCGGCTCGCCGTTGATTCGGCGTGGGTCGGTTTGGCTGATGTGTTGAGCCAATGGGACGATGGCGATGATGTCTTTGAGCTGGTCGTTGACGTAGGCGACGGCGTTGACGGCGGTCTCGAAGAGGCGGTCGGGCGTGATGGTGGTGTCGATGCGCATGTCGCGGCGCAGCTCGTCCAAATCGATGACCGGCCAAAAGTCGCCGCTGTCGATGTGTTGTTTGTCGATGGTTTGTGTGTTGGCTGGGGCGGCGGTATTAAAGTTGAATCCGGTCATTTCAGACGGCCTTTTTTATTGGGGTATGGCAGGGGCGGCGGCGCAGGCTGGAAGGGATTGGGCTTGCAGACAGGCCGCCGTCTGCCATACGGCGGGGGAGCTTTTATTTTTCGAGCTGTTTTTTCAGGGCGTCGATGCGTTTTTTGACGCCGCTGCGCGCGTTGTAGGCGTAGGCTTGCTCGTAGAGTGCGAGGGCGTGTTTGTCTTCGCCTTGCTCTTCGGCTCGCTCGCCTGCGGCTTTGAGCAATTTGGCGCGAATTTGGTCGGGCATGTTGTTGATGTGCAGGCCGTTGTCTGCTTTGGCTGTGACCCAGTCAATCAGGGTTTGCAGGTTGGGCAGGCTGATGTCGCTGCCTGCGCTGATTTGCTCGGCCATTTGCTCGATGATGATTTCGGGCATGGTGCGACTGTATTCGTCGGTTGATGCCATTTGTGTCTCGATGGCAAGCTGCGCCAACGGCATGGCGGCGTCGAGCGCGCCTGTGTCTATCATCCAAACCAAGAGCGTCGGGGTCACTTGGTCGTCTTCGGCTGCGCGGCCGGTATCGATGACGCCTTGAATCCAGTCGGAATAATTCGGAATCATGGCGGCTTTGGCTTTGATTTTGTCTTGGATGGAGGAGATATTTTTTAAAATCGCTTTGTCGTCTTTAAGGCTTTTGTAGAGGCGCTGATAGACGGTCAGGGCGTTGAGGTCGATGTTGTCCGTTGCGGCGGCGGCTGCAATGTTTTGGTCAAAATGCTGGCGGAGTAGGGTCATTTCAGACGGCCTTTCTTTTTGTCTTCGGGGGCTTGCGCCCCCTGTTTTTATTTGGTGTAGGTCAGGTTTTCAATCAAAACCGCCGCGCCATATTCTTCGACGATAAAGTCGATGTTCTTAGATTGCAGGCTCTCGAGCTGGTTTTTGCGCGGGTTGTCCACGATTTGGCGGCGCTCGCCACTGATTTGGTAGTAAATCGACAGATTCGACAACGGGGTAATCAGCAAGGTGTTTTGCGGCATATTGGGGACGTACATAACCGGCAGGCCGCCCAATGTGCGCTCTTTGTTCAGACGGCCGCCTGATTCGATTTCGGTGGCTGTGTCGCCTGATTTGTTGACGATGCGCAGGTATTTGTCGCCAACGGTGCGGCGGCTGGCCAAGACGACGAAATCGGAGCGGTCGGCGAAGCGTTCGTCCATCATGACGTTGAGAGCGTCTGTGACTACTGCGTCAAGGTTTTTGTAGTCAGTCGCGCCCGGGCCGTATGGGACGGATGCGGTCGATGTGCCGGTGGTGCCGATGCAGCGTGATTTGTTTTCCTCGCGCATTTTTTGCAGCCAACCTTTGGCAACGTCTTGCAGCATTGGGTTGGTCGCGGCGTTGGAGTCAGCGGCGCGGCTGGTGCCGTTCATGCCGATGGTGACCAAAGACAGGGCGATGGATTCGGCGATTTTTTTGTTGATGTGTTTCGGGAAATCGGTCAGGTGCGCCCATTGGTCAATTTCGTCATAGCGCAGCGCCGCGTCGAAGTTAGTCTGTTCGAGCGAGTATTTACGGCCTGTCAGGTTGTGAATCGGCTTCGGTTTGCGCTCTTTGTCTGGCGCAGTTGTGTCGGTATTGCTGCCGATCAAGCCGGAGGCAAGGCCGATGACTTCGCCGACTTTTTCAGTTTTCGGGCGCAGATTGATTTTTTGCAGCAGCTCGGTGTTTTGGGCAATCTCGTCGTACATGGTCTGTACGGCGGTCGGAGAGATGGTGTAGCTGTTGCCGACTTCTTCTTTACTGATGCCTTGAGCGGCGGCAACCTCGGAAATCATCGCGGCAATGGCGAGACTCAATTTTTTTTGATTCATGATGCGCTTTCTGTGGTATTGGAGGGATGGGGGATTTTCGGTTTACTTACCAAGCAACGCGGTCGGCTGATTGGCTGCCGCTGTGTTCTTGGCGTTGGCCGGTATATGGCGTGGCTTCGATTTCGGCTTTGAATTTGTCAAACTCCGCGCGCAGGGCGTTGTATTCGGTTTGCTGGGCTTCGATTTTTTCGTCCAGTTTGGCGAGCAGTTGGGCAGCTTTGCCGAAACCGTCCCAGCCATCTTGCTTGAATTGCTGGCCGTCTTTTGGCTCGCTTGGTTGCTCCGGATTGATGGCCGGAGTTTCGGTCTGCTCCGGTTCTTTTTTGCCGAAGTATTTGGCAAATAGGCGGCTGAAAATGCTTTCTGCGTGTTCTTCGGTCAGCGGTTTGACGGTGGTAGCGGCTTGGTTGCTGTCTTGGTTGTTGTCTTGAGGCTTGGTCATGGCGGTTTCCTGCGTTTCGGTTTGTCGGTAGGCGGTAAAGATTTTTTCTTCGGCCTTGGTCTTGGCGGCGGTGTAGTTTGCGGTCGTGCCAAGGCTGGCCGGGGTGTCGGTAATAGCGAGGCCTGTCAGGTAGGCTTTTTTGGTGTCGGCAAAGCGTGGGGTGATTTCCATGCTCGTGTAGATTTTTTGGCCGCTGTCCCAAAGTTTCTGGAGGCTCTCGGTAATATTCAGCTTGGCCAGCAGGGCGGTTTTGGTTTCGTCTTTTGCCCACGGCTCGGCTTTAAGCTCAATCACGTCGCCATAGCCGCCTGCGAAATCGGGAAACAGAAAATTCATGTGTTCGAGATTAATGCGCGCGCCGTAGATTTCGGGGTCGTATTGGTCGGCCATTTCTTGCAGCTCTTTGGCTGAAATGGTGCGGCCGTCTGCGGTTTCTCCGCTGACGCCGATGACGCGCCAATCGGTTTTTTTATAGGTCATGGGTTGGATGCTCTCGCGTGTGGATGGGCATAGTTTGGCAAGCGCTGGCTGGTTTATCTATGCTTTGCGATTTTTGAGGATTTTTTTAAAAGGCGTTTGGGTTTAAGGCGGTCTGAAAATCATTGATTGTTTGGTTTTCAGACTTTTTTATTTTTTGAGAGATGACAAAAGAATCGTTAATCAAACCAAACGTCGATCCGCGCTTGATGGCGCGTGAGCTTTATTGGCAGGGCTGGCGGATTTCGGAGATTGCGCGGCATTTGGGATTAAAAGCGCCGGCAGTTTACTCGTGGAAAAGCCGTGATAATTGGGACGGCGGCAGTCCGGCTGTGCGCGTGGCTGCGTCGGCGGAGATGAGGCTGCATGTTTTGATTGCGCAGCCGAAGAAATCAGACGCCGACTATAAGGAGATGCGGCAGCTTTTCGCGCTGGTATCGGGCGGCAAGAAAGCCGACGCGCGTCAGCCTGATTTGAATGAGGTCGAGCAGGCGGCCGCGCCTGTGGTTTCAGACGGCCTGCCCTGGGATGTGCCGACTATCGATAAGCCGCCGCGTGAGCGTCGGGAGCGTGAGAATGTGCGCTCGGCCTCGAAGCCTGCGCCGAATAGTTTCACGGCGGAGCAGGTCTTGCGCTTGCAGGAAATTTTCAGGGAGCAGATGTTCGAGTATCAGCGGATTTGGTTCAATCAAAAGGTACGTTTCCGCAATCTGCTCAAAAGTCGTCAGATTGGGGCGACGTTTTTCTTTGCGCGTGAGGCGTTTGTTGATGCGCTGACGACGGGGAAAAATAAGGTGTTTTTGTCGGCGTCAAAGGCGCAGGCGTTTCAGTTTAAACAATATCAAATCGATATGGCGCAGATGGTGGGCGTCGAATTAAAAGGCGCAGATATTCGTTTGGGCAATGGCGCGGTTTTGTATTTTTTGGGGACTAACTCACGCACGGCTCAAGGCCGACATGGGGATTTGTATGTTGACGAGTATTTCTGGATCCCCGATTTCAAAGAGTTGACTCGCTTGTCGAAGCCGATGGCGTCTCAAAGTCAGTATCGAATCACTTATTTTTCCACGCCCTCGGCGGTGTCCCATCCGGCTTATTCGTTTTGGACCGGGGAGCAATTTAATGAGGGGCGCGATAAGTCGGAGCATATCAAACTCGATGTCAGCCATGACGCGCTGGTTGACGGCCGCGCCTGCGAAGATGGGCAATGGCGTCAAATTGTGACGCTCTATGATGCGGAGCGTCGCGGCTGTAATTTGTTTGACCGCCAACAGTTGCTGCTTGAAAACTCGCCGGCGGAATTTCGTCAGCTCTTTATGTGTGAGTTTAAGGAGGACGGCAACAATGTCTTTGACTTCACTGCATTGCAACGCTGCGCGGTCGATTCGTGGGACGAGTGGGCGGAATTTTATAAACCGTTCGCGGCGCGGCCTGTTGGGAATTTGCCTGTTTGGTTGGGCTATGACCCGGCTGATTCAGGCGACGCGGCGGCTTTTGTGGCTGTCGTGCCGCCTCGTTTCGCCGGCGATAAGTTCCGAATTGTTGAGCGTCAGATGTTGCATGGCAATGATTTCCAGAGCCAGGCGGCCTTTATTAAAAAGGCTTTCGAGCGATACAACGTGCAAAAGGTTGTCATCGATAAAACTGGATTAGGCGCCGCCGTATTCCAGATTGTGCAGGGATTCTATCCGCCTGTGGTCGGGGTTCAGTATTCGATGCAGGAGAAATATCTGATGATTAATAAGATGCACGCGCTCATGCGTGAGCGTCGCGTTGAGTGGGAGCTTGATTGGAAAGATTTCACGGCAGCTTTTATGAGTATTCGCACGGCTGTGACCGGCAGCGGCCGCAATGTGACTTATGTCAGCGGTCGGACGAAAGAGTTGAGCCATGCGGATGTCGCGTGGGCGGCGTTGCAGGTGTTCTACCAAGAGCCGCTCGACGGCTTGGCGGCGCGTGGGTCGGTTGATGTTTTTTAATGAGAGGGTTTTATTATGAGTAATGAGATTTTAAAAGAGGGTCAGTTTGACTGTGATGTCTTTTCGTTTGAGGATTATCAAGACGTTTACAGTTTGTTTGATTTTATCGGCTGCTTTGATAACGGCAAATGGTACGATCCGCCTGTCAATTTGTATGATGTCGAGCGTCTGCTGACCAAGGGGCTGCACCATGCGTCCGCCTTGCTGGCTAAGCTGAATATTCTGAAAGTTACCTTTAAGCCGACGGAATTTCTAAGCCGCTCGGAATTTGAAAAGCTGGCTTTTAATTATTTGGTTTTGGGTAACGGCTATCTTGAGATGCAGCGCAATCGATTGGGCAAGGTGGTCGGGATGAAAAGCCGCTTGGCTTTGTACATGCGCCGCGCGTCCAATTTAAAAGACTTTGTCTATTTGCGGAATAATTTTTTACAGTTGGACTACGAAGAAATTAAAGGCAAAGACGTGATCCACATCATGCAGCCGAATCTGAAACAGGAAATCTATGGCGTGCCGTATTATCTGGCGGCGATGGACTCGATTGATTTAAATGCGGCGGCGACTAAGTTCCGCGTCCGTTATTATAAAAATGGTTCACACGCTGGCTTTATTCTTTATTCGACTGACACGCAAATCGATGAGAAGGGCTGGGATGCAGTCAAGTCGCAGCTCCGTGAGTCTAAAGGCGCCGGCAATTTTAAAAATGTTGTACTGCGCGCGCCGGGCGGAAATCCTGACGGCATCAAACTGATTCCGATTGCAGAGGTCGCGGCGAAGGACGAGTTTCTTAATATTAAATCCGTGAGCGCAGAAGATATGATGGCGATTCATCGCGTGCCGCCTGCATTGATGGGGATTGTGCCTAAGTCTGCCGGTGGGCTTGGCGACGCGATGACCGTGGCAAAAGTGTTTGCGACAAATGAAGTCAAGCCGTTGCAGCAAAGTTTTATTGACGTCAATGAGCGGATCGGGCTTAAAGTTTTTGACTTCGACAGCTATCAAGTCGAAGAGCCAACGCCTAAATAAAATCAAACTCAAAATAAAAGCTGAATCCATTTTTTTGGATTCAGCTTTTTTTATTTTTGAAAATTTTGACCGGCGGCAGAGCGGCTCGCCGCGCACTGCCCTCCGCGCCTCCGCATTAAAAAAATCCTCTGCATTTTTATGCAGTCGGGCGAAATACTCAAAGTCTTATATTCAGACGGCCTTTGACATATTTTTTATTACGCGTTTTTTATGCGTTTTTATGCAAAATTCCGCGTTTTCTTTCTAAATTATTCGCCATCTTTTCGGCGGCGGTATTTTTCGCGTAATTCCATCACATCACGTCCGAACAATTCCAATGCTTCGCGGCGTTCTTCGAGCAGTTCGGAGCGGTCATAGGCTCGCTCGGTTTTGTCTGCAATGCCGTGTGATAGCAATAATTCCCCCACATCGCGGCGGATTTTGTGTTTTTCTCGGAGATATGTTCGGGCAAGGCTTCGGAGGCCGTGGGCGGTCGTGTCTAGTTTCATTTTCCGCCGCAGTTTCAGTCGGACGGTTTCACGGTCTAGCGATTTTGTAAATCCGCTTCCCTCAAACAAATAAATTCCGTTGACGTTGAGCTTGATAGCCTCGTTATAAATTTGCAGCAGGGCCGATGATAACGGCACGATGTGCGGCCGCGTCTTCATTCGCTCAAGGGGGATTTCCCATGTTTTTTGCTCAAGGTCAATTTCTTTGAGTAGCGTCCCAGCGGCTTCAGACGGCCGCGTCATGCTTAGGAGTTGCCAATAAATCAGCAGGCGCGCACGGTCGCCGATACCGTCGGCGGTTTCTAGCTTTTCGATTAGTACCGGCAGCTCGTCATATTTCAAAGATTTAAAGTGTCGCTCTTTTGGCTTGTCGAAAACCTGCTTTCCGATAACGGTCACGGGGTTGCTTTTCAGCGTCCCATCGGCGACATAGTAGTCAAACATCAAATTTAAATTTCCTTTGACGCGTCGCAGATATTCCAACACGCCGCGCGCTTCCATTTTGCGGAGCATTTCTACAATCTCGGCCGTCTCGATTGTTCGGATGTCGCGGCCTTTAAAAACAGGAATCGCGTTCAATTCAAGCGCCGACAAAACTGCTTTCGCATAACGCGGCGCTTTTCCGCTGCCATCTTTGCCGCCCGATCTAGCCCAGCGGTCATACCAAACCGCCAAGCAATTTTCGAAGCGATATTTCGCGGCGACGTCATCGGATATGATTTTAGGGTCTTTCCCTTCGCCAATTTTTTTTAATATTTCTTCTCGCCATTGCCTTGCGTCTGCAAGGCCGAATTTAGGGAAGAGTCCCAGCGTCAGCGTGTCGGACTTGCCATCGGTAGGGCGGCGATATTGAATCCGCCATGACTTCTTGCCCGATGGTAGCACCCAAAGAGCAAGGCCGCCGCCGTCAGGTAGCTTGTACATTTTGTCTTTTGCGCGCGCAGCTTTGACTTGTGCCAGCGTCAATGGGGTTACGATTTTGGGCATTTCTAATCCGATTTTTGTCTGATACCAAATAAAATACCACAAAAAAACAAAAAAGATTTAAACCTTTTTAAAAGCGTTTGACATTCTTAAATAAATAAAAGCCCCTTAAACACTTAATATTTAAGGGGCTTTTTCTGTTTTTGAAAAGTTCGTAAAACTTTTAAAAGTATCTATGGCAGAGAGGAAGGGATTCGAACCCTCGATACGCTATTCACGTATACACGCTTTCCAGGCGTGCGACTTAAACCACTCATCCACCTCTCTGTGGACTATTATCCTGAATTGTTATTCAGAATAATGTGAAAACTTGACTGATTGATTTATCAATGGTGCCCAGGAGAAGACTCGAACTTCCACACCCGTGAGGATACTAGCACCTGAAGCTAGCGCGTCTACCAATTCCGCCACCTGGGCAATTTAAATTTTCTTAAGCAAAGAAGCACCAAATTATTTGGTGCCCAGGAGAAGACTCGAACTTCCACGCCCGTGAGGACACTAGCACCTGAAGCTAGCGCGTCTACCAATTCCGCCACCTGGGCTTTGCTTTATTCTTCAATTTCAGGTAGAGTTGACTATCTGAACTGCGAAGAAGCAGCTATTATATATTTTAAAAAAAGAATGTCAACCATCAAAATGAACAAAAATACTAAATCTTTAAATTTACGAGAAAAAGACCCGTATTTGGAGCGGGAGAAACAACGTTACGCTCATCCGTTGCCCAGTCGTGAATGGGTCATTGAATTATTGGAACAAAAAGGTGTGCCGACAAAAATCGAAGCTTTGGCGCATGAATTGTCGATTGCAGAAGATGAATATGAATTCTTCGAACGCCGTCTGAAAGCGATGGCACGTGATGGTCAGGTGTTGATCAACCGACGTGGCGCAGTATGTGCGGCAGAAAAATTGGCATTGGTTAAATGCCGTGTCGAAGCGCATAAAGACGGCTTTGGTTTTGCCGTGCCGCTTACGCCGACAGGCGAGGGCGATTTCGTCTTGTATGAGCGTCAGATGCGCGGCGTGATGCATGGGGATATTGTTACCGTGCGCCCTGCCGGTATCGACCGCAGAGGCCGTCGCGAAGGTACGGTTTTAGATGTAGTGGAGCGTGCGCAGTCTAAAGTGGTCGGCCGTTTTTATATGGATCGCGGCGTGGCGATTTTGGAGGCCGAAGACAAACGCTTGAATCAAAGCATTGTTTTGGAACCTGAAAGCGTAGCGCACTTTAAACCGCAATCCGGTCAAGTCATTGTCGGTGAAATTGAGACTTACCCCGAGCAAAACCGCCCTGCCGTAGCGAAAATCATTGAAGTGTTGGGTGATTATGCCGACAGCGGTATGGAAATTGAAATCGCCGTGCGCAAGCACCATTTGCCTCATCAATTCAGCGAAGCATGTGCCAAAGCTGCGAAGAAAATTCCCGATCATGTGCGTAAAACCGACTTGAAAGGGCGCGTGGACCTACGCGATTTGCCTCTAGTAACCATTGACGGCGAAACTGCGCGGGACTTTGACGATGCGGTTTTTGCCGAAAAAATCGGCCGCAATTACCGTTTGGTGGTGGCGATAGCCGATGTCAGCCATTATGTCCGCCCGGATGACGCGATTGATGTAGATGCTCAAGAACGCAGTACCAGCGTGTATTTCCCGCGCCGTGTGATTCCAATGCTGCCGGAGAATTTGTCCAACGGCATCTGCTCGCTCAATCCTGATGTCGAACGCCTGTGTATGGTGTGCGATATGGTGATTACTTATGCCGGCAATATCAAGGAATACCGTTTCTATCCGGCAGTAATGCGCTCTCATGCGCGACTGACTTATAATCAAGTTTGGGATTGGATTTCAGACGGCCGGGATCATCCGTTTAAACCGCAAATCGATACTCTGTATAAATTATTTAAAATCTTGCAGAAAAAACGTTTCGAGCGTGGCGCGGTTGAATTTGAGAGCGTTGAAACCCAGATGATTTTTGACGACAACGGTAAAATCGACAAGATTGTTCCTGTTGTCCGCAATGATGCGCACAAGCTGATTGAAGAATGTATGTTGGCGGCGAATGTTTGCGCGGCAGAATTTTTGCTGAAAAACAAACATACGGCTTTGTTCCGCAATCACTTGGGCCCGACTCCCGAAAAACTGGCCACTTTACGCGAGCAGCTTGGTTTGCTGGGGTTGAGTTTGGGCGGCGGCGATAATCCGACGCCGAAAGACTATGCTGCGCTTGCCGAGCAATTTAAAAACCGTCCGGACGCGGAACTGTTGCAAGTGATGATGTTGCGTTCTATGCAACAGGCGGTTTATGAGCCGCATTGCGACGGTCACTTTGGTTTGGCTTATAGCGCATATGCACACTTTACATCGCCTATCCGCCGTTATCCGGATTTGACGGTCCATCGTGCCATCAAAGCTGTATTGAACGGACAAACTTACCAACCCAATAAAACCTGGCAGGCTTTGGGCGTACATACCTCTTTCTGCGAGCGCCGAGCGGATGATGCCAGCCGCGATGTGGAAAATTGGCTGAAAACTTATTATATGCGCGACAAAGTCGGCGAAGTTTTCAGCGGCAAGATTTCAGGCATGACCAGCTTCGGTATTTTTGTAACTCTGGACGATATTCATATCGATGGCTTGGTTCACATCAGCGATTTGGGAGAGGATTATTTCAACTTCCGTCCTGAAATTATGGCGATTGAGGGCGAACGCAGCGGTGTCCGTTTCAATATGGGCGATACGGTTACTGTAAAAGTCGCGCGTGCCGATTTGGATACCAGCAAGATTGATTTGACCTTAATCAGCGGCGGTTCAGTCGGTAAGAAACGCGACACCAGAAAAGCAAAACCTGCGAGTAAGCCTATAGCTGCTGACAAGCCTGTCGAAAAACGTAAGCGTAAACTTTCGGCTAAAGAAATTGATGAAGCGTTGTCTGCTCCCGCGAAGGCAAAGAAGGGTAAGGTAAAAGGCAAACCTGCTTCCAAGCCGGCCAAGCCAAGCAAACCTAAAGCCGCAAGCAAGAAAAAGGCGCAGGCGAAAATAGCTTCTGTCAAAGCAGGACGTAAAAATAACGCCCAAGGCAAAAGCGTGAAGATTAAAGTGAAGAAAGCTGCTAAGAAATAAGCAGCATTCAACTCAGGCCGTCTGAAAGGTTTCAGACGGCCTGAGTTTGTGATTTCATGAATGAAAACAAGGATAAATAAGATGATAAAACTATACGGTATTCCTAATTGCGATACGGTTAAAAAAGCGCGCAGTTGGTTGGCGGAAAACGGTATCGAGTTTGAGTTTGTAGATTTTAAGAAAAACGCCCCGACTGCTGAATTGATTGATGGCTGGCTGGATCAGGCGGCTTTGGAGATTTTGCTCAATAAAAGAGGTACGACTTGGCGCAAGCTGGATAAAAATGCACAAGAATCAGCTGCCACAAAAGAAGGTGCAATTGCTTTAATGGTGAAGAATCCCAGTATCATCAAGCGGCCTGTATTGGTCAAAGAAGGGCAGGTTCATGTCGGTTTTTCAGTAGAAGCGTATCAGGAAATTTTCGGATAAGGCATTTTTAGATTTTTAGGCCGTCTGAAAAAGCAAGCCTCGAAAAAATACGTTACAATACGCGCTTTGAGCCTGTTTTCAGGATTTTAAGATTTTTGCGGCAGCATTTTCCGGCTGCCGCGCCAAACTTTTCTTTCGGATAAATATGTTCCATATTGTTGAAAAATATAAAACACCCGCCCAGATTGTTTTAGGTATCATCGGTCTGACCTTTATCGGATTCGGTGCCAATAATTTGTCTTCGCCGGGTTCTGATTACATTGTTAAAGTCGGGGATGAGAAAGTCAGCGAACACGCTTTACAGATTGCGATACAAAACGAGCAGGCTGCCGGCAATAATGCGCCTTCGCGTGATGCGGTATTCCAATCGTTATTGCAACGTGCTTATCTGAAGCAGGGTGCCAAGCTGATGGGCATCGCTGTGTCTCAGGAACAAATCAAGCAAGTTATTGTGGATGATCCGAATTTTCATGATGCTTCCGGTAAATTTAGCCAGGATTTGCTCAAGAAATATTTGGATCAACGCAGGATGACCGAGGATCAGTTCGTTGAAGATATCCGCGAACAGTTCCAGTTGCAAAATCTGTTGAATTTGGTGCAAAACGGTGCCGTGGTCAGCGATGCGCAAGCGCGTCAGTTGATTAACCTGACTCAAGCCACCCGTACCATCCGTTCATTTACGTTCAGCCCTGAAGCATTTGTGGCACAAGTCAAAGTAGATGATGCGGCTTTGCAAAAATATTATGAAGCGCATAAGAAAGATTACTTGATTCCTCAAGCCGTTAAGCTGGAATATGTGGCTTTAAGCATCAAAGATTTGGCTGACAAGCAAACCGTCAGTGCGGAAGAAGTACAAAAAGCTTACGACAGCAAAAGCGTAGATTTGTCGCCAAGAGCCGAAATTGCGCATATTTTCATTCCGGTTATGCCTAACGGAGATGAAGCAAGCAATGCGGAAATTAAAGCCGAAGTAGACAAAATGGCTGCGGAGCTTAAAGCACATCCGGATTCGTTTGCCGAGCTGGCGGCCAAGTATTCTAAAGACTTGTCCAGCAGCAATAAAGGCGGCAACTTGGGTTATCTGAGCAAAAGCGGCGGCAGTGGCTTCGGGCCGGAATTTGATAAAGCGGCATTTGCATTGGGCAAAGGCGAAGTCAGCGATACCGTTAAATCGTCTTTGGGTTATCACGTCATTAAAGTTTTGAATGTCGAAGCTGAGCCGACTTTGGAACAAGCCAAAGCGCGTATCGAAGCAGCCTTGAAACTGAAAAAAGCAGCTTCTGCCTTTAATGCCGCTAAAGAAAAACTGGGTGAAGATACCTTCAATGATCCGTCTTCTCTGGCAAAAGCAGCCGCCAATTCAGGTTTGAAAGTAGAAAGCCTGGATGAATGGGTGACCAAAGCGGGCGCGAAGGAAGCCGGCTTGCCTGAAGCGTTGATTAATGCCGCGTTTAGTGATGATGTACTGAAGAAAAAACACAATTCTGAAGTGATCGCCATCAACAACGATACCGTTTGGGTCATTCGTGCGAAAGAAGTGCGCGAAGAGAAAATCGCACCATTTGCGGAAGTCAAAGATACTGTCCGTGCAGCATATCAGCGCTCTGAAGCCGCCAAACTGGCAGAGAAAAAAGCCCAGGAAACTTTGGCCGCATTGAAAGCCGGTAAAGCTGCCGATGTTCAATGGTCGCCTGTTTCTCAATTGAGCGCGCAAGATGCACGTAAAACCATGTCTCCGGAGGCTTATGCGGCTTTGTTGAAAGCGCGTCCTGTCGGCGGCAAACCTGCGTATACATTGTTGGAAGGTATGCCTGCGCCGGTGATTATGGAAGTTCAGAGCGTTTCTGCTCCTGAAAATGCAGATTCACAGATTCCGGCTGCCAAACAGGCTTTGGTTCAGCAGCTTTCCGCCAATGTTTTCGATGCCTTGCTCCAGTATTTGGATAAGAAAATCGATCGTACGCAAGGTGCACAACAAGTTAATAATGCTGCCGAATAAGCAGAATATTAGAGTAGGGCAGCCGGATGAATTCCGGCTGTTTTCTTATTTTTAGCCATCTTTTTAAAGGCCGTCTGAAATCATGAGTAAAAATCCTGATGCCTTTGTCCGCTTGATTAATGCATTAAAAATCCTGCCCAATGTCGGACCGAAATCCGCACAACGTATGGCTTACCAGCTTTTGCAGTACAAACGCGAAGAAGCGCAAGAATTGGTGGACGCTTTGCAGTTTGCTTTGAGGCAGGTGCAGCATTGTCGGATGTGCAACACATTTTGCGAAGGCGATTTGTGTGAAATTTGCGCAGACGAAAAACGCGATAAAAGCCGTTTGATGATTGTGCATATGCCGGCGGATGTCTCCAGCATGGAGGCGGCCAATTGCCATGATGGCCTGTATTTTGTTTTGATGGGGCAAGTCAGCCCAGCGCAGGGGATGGATATTTCGGCAGTCGCATTAGATAAGCTGGTGGCGCGTCTGCAGGCGAGTGATATTGAGGAAATTATCATTGCAACCAACTTCACAGCCGAAGGCGACGCGACAGCGTATGTATTGGCGGAATTGTTTAAAAATCTTCCCTATAAAGTCAGCCGGTTGGCAAGGGGAATCCCTTTGGGCGGCGAGATGGAATATGTGGATGCCGGTACTTTGGCTCAGGCCGTTTACGATAGACGAAACATCCAATCTTAAATGCCAATATAAAAAGGCCGTCTGAATGTTTTTCAGACGGCCTTTTCATTGATGAAATCAGATTATTTGCAGCTCACGCCTTGAATTTGAGGCGTATCGCCGTTGCCGACTTTGAATGCGCATTTGGTTGCGCTGCTGCCGGATACGGTAACAACACCGTTTCCGCTGTTGAGGCTGACAGGTTCTTTTACGCCCATGCCGACAGCAGTGGCTGCCAGTTTTTGAACATCGGCGTCGGAGTAAGCGGTATTGTTTGAACTGATTTTGATTTCTTTGGCGGCATATGCATTGAAGCTGAATGACAAACCTACAGCTACGGATACGAGGGCCAAGAATTTTTTGCTGTTCATTAGTGTATTTCCTTTTTGATGGTGACAAAACGAGTCACAGCTTCAGAATAAGGGCGATTGGACGATTGTGCAAGTTTTTCGGCGGAATTTACGGGAAGATACATGGTTTTACATACAATTTATCCCTGAATGCCACATCAGTCGGGCAATCGGACGACCTGTCGGTTTTACGGTACAATAAGTCTTTTTTGACAAACGAATGAGGCATTTTTGAATGGCTTCTTTAGAAACTTGGATAGGCCTGCGTTATTTGCGTGCGAAAAAACGCAACGGCTTTATGTCATTTATTACCATGATTTCAATCGCCGGTATCGCCTTGGGCGTAACGGCGCTGATTGTGGTGTTATCAGTAATGAACGGATTTCAGAAAGAGATACGCGGTCAATTATTGAACGTCGCACCCCATGCAGAAATCGGCTATTACGATGTCGGCAGTGCGCCGGGTTGGCAGAATTTGCGCGAATTTGTAAAAGGCAAAAAGGAAGTATTGGCCAGCGCGCCTTATGTTTCCGATCAGGCTTTGCTTGCCAATGCCGGCGAAGTGCGCGGTGTGCAGATACGCGGTATCTTGCCGTCTGAAGAAAAAAATGTCGTCGATTACGGCAAGGATATGCCGGCCGGCAGTTTTGACGATTTAAAGCCGGGCGAATTTGATATTATTTTAGGTCAAGGGCTGGCTGAGGCATTGGGTACGGAGCTTGGCGGCAAAGTTACTGTGATTACGCCGGAGGGTAATGTCACTCCTGCCGGCGTAGTGCCGCGATTGAAGCAGTTTAATGTGGTCGGTGTGGTAAAAACCGGTGTCTATGAAGTCGATAACACATTGGCCATGACGCATATCAAGGATGCGCAAGTCTTGTATCGACTGGGTGAAAATGTCGGTGGGCTGCGTTTGCGGTTGGCTGATCCTCAGAATGCGCCGTCTTTTATTGCCAATTTGATTCCCGATGCTAAAAAAGATGAAGTATGGGTGCGCGACTGGACGTTTAATAACCGCAGCTATTTTGAAGCCGTTGAGTTGGAAAAACGCATGATGTTCATCATTTTGACGCTGATTATCGCGGTTGCTGCGTTTAACCTCGTCTCGTCTTTGGTAATGGCGGTAACGGAAAAACAAGCCGATATTGCGATTTTGCGCACGTTGGGTTTGTCCCCGGGCGGCGTCATGAAGATTTTCCTGGTGCAGGGTGCTTTCGCGGGGTTCTTCGGTACGCTTGTGGGCGTGGTATGCGGTGTATTGCTGGGTTGGAATGTCGGCAAGATTGTCGCGTTTTTTGAAGACCTGTTTGGCGTGCATTTGATTAACTCTCAAGTTTATTTCATCGATTACCTGCCTAGTGATGTGAACTTGAAGGACGTCGCCGTTATTGCCTGCATTTCGCTTGGCTTGGCATTTATCGCCACACTGTATCCGAGCTGGCGTGCTGCAAAAACCCAACCTGCGGAGGCTTTGCGTTATGAGTAAGACAATTTTGAAATGTATCGGCGTTGGCAAAAGCTATAATGACGGCGCATTGAATGTACAAGTGTTGAATCATTTGGATTTTGAAGTTGCCGAAGCGGAAAGCGTGAGTATTATCGGTTCATCAGGCAGCGGTAAATCTACGTTGCTGCACCTTCTTGGTGGCTTGGATATGCCGTCTGAAGGCAAGGTAATACTGATGGATCAGGATTTGGGCGGTCTGAGCCAAAAACAGTTGGGTGAATTGCGCAACCGTTATTTGGGCTTTGTGTATCAGTTTCACCATCTATTGCCTGAGTTTTCTGCTTTGGAAAATGTCATGATGCCGCTTTTAATCGGCAAAATGCCCAAGGCGATGGCTGAAGAGAAGGCTGTCAAGATGCTGAAAAAGGTCGGCTTGGATAAGCGTATGCTGCACCGTCCAAGCGAACTTTCCGGCGGCGAGCGTCAGCGGGCGGCGATTGCCCGTGCTTTGGTTAATGAGCCGAAATGCCTGTTGGCAGATGAACCGACAGGGAACCTTGACCGTAAAAATGCGCAAAATGTGCTGGATATGATGCTGGATTTGAAACGCGAATTGAACACCAGCCTGATTGTGGTAACCCATGATGACGAGCTGGCTGAGCGTTTCGACCGGGTAATGACCATGAAAGACGGCAGCCTGCAAGTGCTGCAATAAGGTTATTATTTCAGGAAAATATTTTATGCTTTGAACGGTATAATAGAGACCGTCTGAAAAATAGGTTTTCCTTTATGGAAACGCTGTTTTTCAGACGGCCTTTCTTTTTCCGTATCCATCAATCCTGAGCCATGAATCCGACCGACTCTATCCTTTCCTCTGCCGCAGATGCGGCCATAGTGTTTTTCCGCCGCCGTGAAGTACAGGGCGCATCCGTTATTGAGCCTTATGTGGTTCGACTGTTTGCAGCCTTGCAAAACGGGCATTCGTTTATTTACTTGGATAAAGCAGATGTTGATGCATTAAGCAACTTGCCGAATTTGGTCGGCAATGCGGATAAACCGCTTATCCTGCAAGGTCGGAAATTGTTTTTAGGGCGGATGTGGCAGTTGGAGCATGATTTGGCTGTCGAAATCAAACGGCTGGCCAGTGCCGAGGCAGAAGAAGTGAATTTCATGGCGGCTTCAAAAAGCCTGAGCGACTGGTTTGACCCTAAAGACAGTAAAGAGCAACGAGATGCTGCGGCGTTGGCCTTGCTGCAAAACTTTATGCTGATTACCGGCGGGCCGGGCACGGGTAAGACCACGACCGTCGCAAAGCTTTTGGGCCTGATTTGCAATAACAGTACGAAGCTGCCCCGTATTGCGTTGGCTGCGCCGACGGGCAAGGCGGCTGCACATATGGCACGGGCTTTGCAGCGGGCTTTAGACGGTTTTGATTTGTCTCCGAGCATTAAAGTGCATTTGGAAAACTTGGAAGGGCAGACTGTCCATCGATTGTTGAAATTGCGGCCGCCACAAATGCGCCCTGCGTTCAATCATGAACATCCGCTTGCTTTGGATGTTTTGGTGGTGGATGAGGCTTCGATGTTGGATTTGCCGCTGGTGTTGGATTTATTGCGCGCCGTGCCGACCGGTTGTCGTCTGGTGTTGCTTGGCGATGAAAACCAGTTGCCGTCGGTTGGCTTGGGTGCCGTATTGGCGGCGTTGTCGCGTCCGACAGCTTTGGATAAAGAAACTGCTGAAAAGTTGGAAGTGTACCTGCCCAATCATGGCTTTGAGATTAAAGAGCGGCCTCAGGCTTTATCGCAAAACAATGCCAAATTGACGTTCAGCCATCGTTTTGGCGCAGACAGCGGTATTGGTTGTTTGGCAAGGGCGGTGGTGTCCGGGGAAAAGCAAACTGCGGTCGAACAGTTTGACAAGTTCCCCAAAGAGTTGGAAATGAAATCAGGCCGTCTGAAAGAGCAGGTTGCTTTGCTGTATCAAAAGCAACAGGATTATTGGCAGGCTGTGGCAGAGAATAATGTTGCACTCGCCTACGGTCATGCTGCCGATGTGGTGGTATTGGCGGCTTGGCGGCAGGATGCGGATGATTTGAATCAGGCTTATCAAGAATATTTGCAACGACAAGGCAAGGTTTCGGGCGAAACGCCTTGGTTTGCCGGACAAATCATCATGATTACCCACAATGATTACATGCTGGAAGTGTTTAACGGCGACATCGGGCTGATTATGAAAGATGAAGAATCGTTGAATGGTTTGTCTGCCTATTTTCCTGAGAAAGATGGATTTAAAAAAATTGCCATCAGCCGTTTGCCCGATTTTGAATCGGCTTTTGCCATGACGGTGCATAAGAGCCAAGGTTCGGAATATCGGGAAGTATGGCTGTTGCCCCCGTCAGTGCCCGCAACAACGGAAAGCGAAGAGGAAGCCCGAGGTTTGGATAAGGCTTTGCTTTACACAGCCATTACCCGCGCGCGTGAACGTTTTGTGTTTTGGGGAAATGCAGAGGAATTGTGTCAGGCTGTGGGATGCCATCAAAAACGCAGGACGGCATTGGCCGATGCCTTGAAATGGCAGTTTGAACAGCCTGATATGCAGGCTTCTGTTTGACCTGAATCAAGAGGCCGTCTGAAAGCGGATAAAGCGTTTAAATCTGCTTGACTGATTACACTAATTTACATACGATGAAAATAATTAGTAAACAAAATGAATAATTTTTACAAAATCCACGATTTTGTACGCTTTATCGAATACTTCACTTTCAATACCTTCTTTTGGAGAGTCGGCATGAAATTTCAAACCAAACTGATTGCAACCTGTATTTTATTGGCTTCATCATCTTATTCATTGGCAGAGAACGCTGATGGCGGGCGTGATGCGGCGGCTTTGGCCACCACCAACGATTATGTCAATTCCGGCAGCATCATTCGCAAAGATGACGATAAAATCAGCATTTTCAATGATTTGTTGACTGTGAACGGCGGTTTGCGCGTACGTGTGGATACCAAAGACATCAATGCCAACAACAGCAGCATTAACCCGACGCCTGAAGACACCAATGCCAACTTCAACGCGGAGTTTTGGTTACGCGCAAAACTGTACAAAGATTGGAAATTGGTAGCGCAAATCGAGCCGAATATCGATTTGGAAACCGGTAAATTTAACGGCGATCATGATGTGCCGGTCAATAAACTGTATGCCGAAGGGACTGTGTACAACAACATCAAAGCGCGTGTCGGTAAATTTGGCGCATTCTCTTCATACGGCCGCGTATGGGATACCGAAGTTACCGGCGGTGAAATCTTCTTTGACAATAAAACCCTGCCGACCAAAATCTATGCGGGCCGCCGTACAGGCAATCTGAACGACAACGCATGGGGCATCGGCGGCCGCCGCAGACATTTTGCCGCGATTCAAAGCGTGTTGCCTGTGAATGAGAATATCAACGTTGGCGCAACCGTCAGCTACATGAAAGACATCGATGTACGCGGCGCGAAGAAAAACGCGGTCTTCGGGGAAATCGGTACGGACATCAAATTTAATGACGATTGGCGTTGGATGGCCGCGGTCAGCAAGTCCAATATCAAAGCTTATAATGATGCCGGACAAAAAATCAAAAATGACGGCGTGTTCACTGAAGTGCGCTATAAATCGGCCGACTGGAACGTCCGTAATTCTTACGACGTATTCTTGAACTACCGCCGTGTCGGCTCGTTGTCCGGTGTCTCTTCTGTTGAGGATTACAGCAAAAACGTCCAAGGCGTGCAAATCGGTGCAACCTATATTCCTTGGAAAAACTGGAAACTCAAAGGCTTCTATTTGGTCGGCAAACAGGTTACGCCTACCGTTGGTACGGATAAGCAGGACGTGAACGTTATTCGTGGTCAGTTAGAATATAAATTTTAATCATCACAAATAAAAAACAGGCAGGATGTCCTGCCTGTTTTTGGTTTTCAGACGGCATGAATATAGGGCCGTCTGAAAAAATGGATAAAGCGCTTTACCAGCTATCGCGCTTCATGCGGTCAAGCTGGCGGCGGTCGCGTTTGGTCGGGCGTCCGTCCGGATAAGCGGCACTGATGCGGCTGGCTTGGTCGAGTTGTTTTTGAGCTTCGCGTTCAGCAGCCGTTTTCATGTCTTCTTCGTACAATAAACGCGCTTCCGGTGCCGGGCGGCGTTGATGATTGAGCGCGGCAACTTTGAATTTGTAGGGCAGGGAGTTCAAAGTCATGTCGATGGTGTCGCCGGCAGAAATATTTTTGCTGTTTTTCACCTTCGAGCCGTTTACCAAAACCCTGCCCAGCTCAATGTGTTTTTGTGCCAGCGCGCGGGTCTTGAAAAAGCGCGCGGCCCACAGCCATTTGTCCAAGCGCATGGACGAATTGTCATGATCGTTTTTCATAGCCTGTTTGAAATGATTGAACTGAATTGAAGTTTATCATAAGATACGGCACTCCATGAGTTTAGTGCAGATATACTATTTCTTTGTTAAAGGCCGTCTGAAAGTTTTTTATTGCAAAAGATGGCAGTTTCCCTTTGAGAAATGCTGTCAAATACGTCTGATTAGCGTATCATGTCAGCAACCATTACCGAGAGCTTCGTTTTATGAAACCCGTTTTTTTGGACTTTGAACAACCCATCGCCGAATTAACCAATAAAATCGACGAGTTGCGATTCGTACAAGATGAATCTGCCGTCGATATTTCCGACGAGATTGCCAGACTGCAAAAGAAAAGCAACGAGTTGACCAAGTCAATTTTCAGCAAGCTGACTCCGGCTCAAATTTCACAAGTGTCCCGCCATCCGCAGCGTCCTTATACTTTGGACTACATCAATGGTATTTTTACCGATTTTGAAGAGTTGCACGGCGACCGCCATTATTCTGACGATCATGCCATTATCGGCGGTTTGGCACGTTTCAACGGTCAAAGTGTGATGGTCATCGGCCATCAAAAAGGCCGCGATACCAAAGAAAAAATCCGCCGCAATTTCGGTATGCCGCGTCCCGAAGGTTACCGTAAAGCGCTGCGCTTGATGCAGACTGCCGAAAAATTCAATATTCCGGTCATGACCTTTGTCGATACTCCGGGCGCGTATCCGGGCATTGGCGCGGAAGAGCGCGGCCAGTCCGAAGCCATCGGCCGTAATTTGTACGAACTGACCCGCCTGCATGTACCGGTATTGTGCACCATCATCGGCGAAGGCGGTTCGGGCGGTGCGTTGGCAGTAGCTGTCGGTGACTACATCAATATGCTGCAATACTCGACCTATTCGGTGATTTCTCCCGAAGGTTGCGCCTCTATTCTTTGGAAAACTGCCGAAAAAGCAGCAGACGCCGCGCAAGCATTGGGCATTACCGCCAAACGCCTGCAAGAATTGGATCTCATCGATAAAGTCATTGACGAGCCGTTGGGCGGCGCACACCGTGATTACGAAACCACGATGAAAAACGTTAAAACCGTTTTGGAACAGCAATTAAGCGAAGCGCAAAGCATGACCATGCCTGATTTGCTTTCCCGCCGTTTCGACCGCATCATGGCTTACGGTAAATTTACCGATAAATAAGTTTGACTGCTGAAAAAGCAAGCAGATGGCGCTGCTTGCTTTTTTTGTATTCTATTTTTGAGTCATTCATAATTTCAGGCCGTCTGAAATGTCGCAACTATCCCCTGATTCCCTATTTAAAAGTTTTCAAGCAGCTTTTCCTGATTTGCCGAACCATACTGTTTTTGAAGTCGGTTTGAGTGGCGGATTGGATTCCGTTGTCCTGCTGCATCTTTTGCACCGGATGCGTGAATTCCGCCGTTTTGATTTGCGTGCCGTCCATGTTCATCATGGTTTAAGCACCAATGCCGACAGTTGGGCAAAATTTTGTCAGGATTATTGTTGGGGTTTGAATGTTGCCCTGAGGGTATGCCGTGTCAATGTGGAAAAACAAGGAAAAGGTTTGGAAGCAGCGGCCAGGGCTGCACGATATCAGGCATTTTCAGACGGCCTGAAGAAAATTATTGTTTTGGCCCATCACCGCAATGATCAAATCGAAACATTTATGTTGTCGGCCGTGCGCGGGGGGGGGGTGCGCGGTATGGCAGCCATGCCGGTATGGCGTGATCTAAATGAAGAGATCCAAATCTGGCGGCCGCTTTTGGCATTTTCCCGTCAGGAACTGGCTGAGTATGCGCAACAATGGAGGTTGTCTTTTGTCGAAGACGAGAGTAATGAAGACTCCGGCTATTTACGTAATTGGATGAGAAATCAGGCCTTGCCGCAATGGCAGCAGCGTATTCCGAATTTTGAGCAGCAAATTTGTGCCAATATCCGATTATTGCAGGAAGATTTGCAGCTTTTAGATGAATTGGTTGAGTCTGAATATCAGCGCATCAGTCCGGACGGAATATTCAATATCAGTCTGTGGCGGCAATGTACGCCGCTCTTACGTCGTCGGTTGCTTTGGTATTTTTTGAAAAAGCAAACAGAATCATTGCCTTCTTATCACAGCATTGCCGATTTCGCCCGAGTATTGGAAACCGCAGAACAGGCGCAGTTGAGTTTGCCAAACGGCGAATTGGTCGCCTATCGGGATCAGTTGTTTATTTGGCAAGAAAGTGAATTTCAACAGCTGCCTTGGTGTAATGGTAGGGAAGTTCGAGGCCGTCTGAAAGATATTTTGCTGGAAAACGGTTTTGTTTTATTACCGTTTCAAGGCGGTTTGCCGGAAGAGGAGTTGGAGAAGCCGGCTGTGCTTAGAACTGTATCCGAGGGCGACGTGATTCAGTCTGGGCAGAGGGAAAAATCAGTCGAAAAACTATTGCAAGAGTGTCATATCATGCCACTCGTGCGTAAATATTGGCCGATTATCATAAGTATGGGCAACAAGTGCCTTGCTGTTGCTAACCTTAGGGTTGGAAGCGATGTTCAAATAGAGCAAGGCTATCTGCCAGTTCATAGAAAGTTGGTCGAATATATGGCAAAAGTAAAGTAAATAACTCTAAATTTGGTAAGTATCAGTAATTTAACTACTTGTGCTAAGTGTAGGGATATTAAGCAATACAGCTTATATTAGAGTACCTACACGAATAAATTTTTGCCATTAAATGTAATCTTATGGAACTATTTCAAAGCAGTGTTGTCTTTATTGTGCACAGCACGCTTTACTATTTTTTGGTTTAAAGCAGTAAAACGATTAAAGGGTGAGTATGAACGATCGCCAAATAGATCAAGTTTTGGTGGAGCGCGCGCAGAAAGGTGACCATAAGGCATTCGAGATGCTGATGTCCAAATATCAGCGTCGGCTAAACAGACTGATTTCCCGTTTTATTCAGGATGAGCATGAAGTGCACGATGTAACCCAAGAGGCAATGATTAGGGCTTATCGTGCGCTGGTTAATTTTCGAGGTGAGAGTGCATTTTATACATGGCTGTACCGTATCGGTATCAATACGGCAAAGAATTTCCTGACTACTTCGGGTCGTCAGTTTTTTGTCAGTTCGGAAGCAGCCAATGAGGAAGGAGATGTTCTTGATTTAACTGATCAGATTGCGGATTACCATACGCCGGAAGCTGAGATGATGAATCGGGAAATCTTGCAGACCGTCGAAGCAAGCATTGCGCAACTGCCAGACGATATGCGTCAAGCCATTACGCTTAGGGAAATGGACGGCTTGTCTTACGAAGAAATAGCTCGGGTAGTGGATTGTCCGATAGGTACAGTACGTTCGCGTATTTTCAGAGCGCGTGAACTGATTGCAAAAGATTTGCGGCCGCTGTTGGATACTTCTGAAGATCAAAGGTGGTAATAGAATGAACGACAAAACAAATAAAGCATTGGAGTATGTGTCCGCATTGATGGACGGTGAAGCATTGACTGATGAGATGCTGGATGCCGTATTGGCAGACGAGGAAGCATTGCGCGCTTGGCATGAGTACCACATTATCGGCGACTGTATCCGTCAGGGTGCGGCGGCGAAGGTGGCTGATGAAACCATGCAAAGCAAAGCATTTACAGTGCCTCAAGCTGAGATTGCCGGCAAGCAGAAAAAATATACTCATCGCGAAGCGGCCAATAACGGCTTCTTTAAATTCTTTGCAGCTGCTGCCAGTGTGTGTGCCATTGCTGTGACGGCATGGCAGTTTACGCCGCAAACTTCTCGTGACGCTATGCCGGTTGCCGAGAAGTCTAATGTTCAGCCTGCACAAGATATCATTCCGGTAAGCGGTACGCCTGACGATAAAGCGGCTTCCGAGCCTGGCGAGACCGTTGTGCCGAATGCGGCAAAAGACGGCAAAATTGAAAACCGTCCGACTGTCCGTACCGAGCAGAAAAATGAGCAGCAGACTGTTGTTCAGTAAAAAATGAAATCATGCAAAACCCTTGCTTTATGGCAAGGGTTTTTATTTTTGCAGTAAAACCGTCAGGCCGTCTGAAAGCATAGCTTCAAAGAAGTCAAAACAGTTATAATGCGCTCCATGAAACTGATTACCTCTGCTCAAAACGAACAGCTCAAACATTTATTCCGTCTTTTGACGCAGGCCAAAGCAAGGCGCGAAAGCGGTGAAACCGTATTGGAAGGCGTACATCTGCTGCAAACTTATTTGCAAAGCGGCGGTACGCCCAAACAGGTTTATCTGCCTGAAAAGAAACAGCAGCATTCTGAAATTCAAGAGATTACGGCGCAGTTGGACGAAGGGCTGATTACATGGGTTGGTAACGAAGCGCTGTCTAAAATCACCAGTCTGACCGATGCCGATGATGTGATGACTTGGATTGATATTCCGAAACAGGCAGGCTTGCCTTCAGACGGCGATTGCGTGGTATTGGAGCGGGTACAAGACCCCGGTAATGCAGGGACGATTTTGCGCAGCGCGGCGGCGGCCGGAGTCAAGCAAATCGTGTGCAGCAATGATTCCGTGGATATCTGGTCGCCCAAAGTGTTACGAGCGGGGATGGGTGCGCATTTTTTGCTGTCTATTTTCAGCCGGGTGGAATTATCCGCTTGGATGGAAAAGTATCAGCATCCAATTTGGGCAACAGCTTTGGGCGGCCGCAATATCGGGTTGTATGAGATGAACCTCAGTCAACCCTGCGCTTGGGTGTTTGGCAACGAAGGCAGCGGCGTGAGTGAAACGACGAAAGAGAAGGCTGAAGCCTGTGTCAAAATTCCCATGTTGGGGCAAACCGAATCCTTGAATGTCGCGATGGCGGCAACGGTTTGTCTGTTTGAACAAATGCGGCAACGTATCCATGCCCAGGCCGTCTGAAAACCATAATATGATTTTATTTTAAGGAACGAAAATGCAAATACTGACTTTTGATGAAGCGGCACGCAGCCGATTGATGGAATTGCTGGATGCCAAATCCGAAGCCCACAACACCATGCGTTGTGATGAAGTTCAGGGTTTTATGATGGCTTTATTGAGCGGTCCAGATGCTTTGAATCCGACCAACTGGCTGCCTGAAATTTTGGGTGAAGAATCCTTGTTTGATGCCAAAGAGCGTACCGAAATCGAGCGTTTGGTCATGGCAATGGCCGCCGATATGCGCATGAAGCTCAATGAGAAAATCCTGCCTGATTTGTGGTTTTATGAAGACGAAGCCGGCAATCCGGATTTCTACACTTGGTGTAACGCCTATCTTTACTCACTGGATATTGTGCCTACCGATTGGTTTGAGGCAGTCGATCAGGAAGAGTTTGAAGATTTGTTCTATCCGATTATGGCTTTGGGCGGCATCTATGACGACGAGGAAAACGGCGAAGTCATCTTGCATCTGAATGAAAAAGAGCTAACCCAGCTGGAATCTGATTTGCCGCACGTCCTGCTAGATATTTACTGGTACTGGCAGGCCATCATCAATAAACCGCAAACCGTCCGCCGCGAAGGCGAAAAAGTGGGCCGCAACGATCCTTGCCCGTGTGGCAGCGGTAAAAAATACAAAGCCTGCTGCGGCAAATAAGAAAAATAAATAGTGCAATGAAAAGGCCGTCTGAATGCTTGAAATTCAGACGGCCTTTAATGTTTTGTCTTAGAACAACGAGGCCAACCAAACAAACAGAATGGTCAGTGCAATGGTCAAGGCGCAGCCGATTTTGGCCACGGTGCCGATGATGAAGCCGATAAACGTACCGATACCGACTTTGCCTGCCTGCCAAGTGTCTTTGCGTGCGATAAATTCGCCGATGGCCGCACCGGTCAACGGGCCGAGCAACAGGCCGGGAATAGAGAAGAATGCGCCGACGATGCCGCCGATAAACGCGCCCCAAACCGCAGTTTTACTTGCGCCGGTATATTTTGCACCCAATGCGCCTGCCACATAGTCCATCGCAGTACCGAATACGGCAACGATGGCCAAAAAGGTCAGCGTACCCGAGCCAAACACTTGATAATCTCCGGCATAACCCAACAACCATGCGCCACCAAACATCAAACCCAATCCGGGCAGGGCGGGATAAATAGTGCCTAAGATGCCGACGACAATGGCAATCAAGCCGAGAACGATGAGAACAGCAGTCATGAGGTTCCTTTTGAATGTAAGAGTGTAATAACGGCAGTATTATGGGCACGTTTTGTTATATTTTCATGAGGGATTGTGCAATAAAATGAAAAATTATCCGGAGGCGCACTCAATTAAAATCGATGGATAAATATCTGAGCGAATTATTGTGAGTCACATTCTGAATGATTGAATAAATTTCTATTCAAATATAAAAGCAGGCCTACCAATACGGCCAAGTACACTGCAACCCAATACGCATCTGTATAACCAATAGCCTTTGCCAGCCGCAGGGCGGCGAAACCAGCCGCGTAACTGCCGAGCAGGACGACGGAAAATTGCAGGCTGCTGTCGAGTGCGGCGGTGGCACGGTCTGATTTGTCCATCACCAACGCCAGTATCACCGGCAGCAGAAGCGTGTAGCTCAGGCTCAGGGCGATGATTTGCGTGGGTGGCAGCCAAGGATGGATGCGGGCGAGCGCATTGATGGCGGTCATGGACGCCAAAAGCGGCAGTTGCAGCGCGTAGAGCAGGAACACGAGTTTGCGGCGCGGATAATTGCGCGAAAACCAGCCCGACAGCGGCGTCACAATCAGGCAGGCAACAGGAATACCCACCGCCAAAATTCCGCCCGTCTGTTTCGGAGTGAAGCCCAAATCCGCCAGCTTGGGCACAAAAGTTGCCGCCATAAACGCATACGGCGCGGCAACGGCAAACAGCAAAACCAGCCACCGCCAGCCCGTTTCAGGTTGTTGCCAAAAAGAAACCAGCCGCGCTGCCAACGCCGTCCAACTGCCTTGCGCGGTCGGGCTTTCCGGCTCGCGGTAGTACAAGAGTTGCAGCAACATCAACAGGCTGAACGCCAGCATAAAGCCGGCCGCCGCCGTTTGTCCGTATTCCTGATACAGCCACAACACCAGCGCGCCGCCGATCATCTTGCCGCCGCGTGCCGCCATCGTTTGAATCGCGCCGCCGAAGCCGCGTTCGCGGTGCGGCAGGACGATACATGACAAGCCCAACATTGCGCAGCCGTACACTGCCGACATCGCCGAGAGCAGTACGCAGCAGGTCAAAAGTAGCGGGAAGTTTTGTGTGATGTTGGTGCAGACCATCAGCCCGAACACTGCCGAAAGCCCCAGCGTCGCCGCCAGCAGCCAGTCGCGAAACCGCCCGAACCGCCTCGCCGGCCGCCGCTCCATCAGCGCGGCAAACAACACCTTCGCCGCTTCGATACTGCCGATTAAATGAATCCAGCTTAGTTGGTTCAGGCTGTAACCGTGATTTTTCAAAATGGCCACCAGTGCGACCAGATAAAAACCGGTCAGCGTGAATTTGTAAGTGCTGCCGCCGATAAGCAGCAGCCAGTCGCGTGAGTTTGGAGAAGTCTGATTGTCGGACATCACATGATTCTTTTGAAGATGAGGCGAATAAAGGGACAAGGCCGTCTGAACATATTGGGTGGCAATACTTGATTTGTATTTAAATAGGTTTAGTATCTTTTCAGACGGCCTTCAATGCTTCTTCTGCGCGAAGCAGGGCGGTTGTTTCATCTGCTTCGACGATGTAGTTCACGCCCAGCGCGGGGCCGAGTTTGGACGATTGTTCGCGGAAAAATGCCAGTTGCGCCGCGTTGGGTTCGATGAGGAGCATGGCGGCGCAGCGTTCGGACAGTTGCGGCCGATGTGCCTTTATCCATTCGATGTAGGTTTTGCGGTCGGCAATGCGCTGTTCGTCGCTCACCTGCCGCCGCATCGGGGTGCAGACGGTGGCGAAGCGGGGGTTTTGGTTTAACAGGGTTTCGAATTCGGCCAGCCAGTCGGCGAAGTCGGCGACGTGGGTCAGGTCTGTCAGGTAGATGGTACCTTCGGGCAGGGTTTTGGCGGGGGTGAAGTAGTGCATGGGATTCCTTTGGGTATTTTGGAGGAATAAACAGTAGGTCGGGCATAAATGTCCGACCTATGTTTTTTCAGACGGCCTCGATCATTTCAGTTTCATTTAAAACTTCCATTCCGCGCTCACACCCACGCTTCTGGGGCGTTGGTAGAGTGCGTCTTGGCGGTCGGCGCTGGAAATGAATATGGGTCGGCGGCGGTTGAACACGTTGTCGGCGTAGAGCGAGACGCGGCCTTGTTTGAAGTTGTAGGCAGTGTAGAGGTTGACTTGGTTGTATGCGCCGATTTTGCCTGATTCGGCATTGTCGGCGGCGGAGTAGTAGCCGCCGTAGAAGCGCACGTCGCCGCCGGCTTCCCAACCTTTGTCGTTCAGGTATTTCACGCCGATGTTGGCGGTGTATTTGGGCGCGCGGCCGAGTTTGTTGCCTTCGATGCTGCTGTCGGGATAGCTTTTGATTTTGGTGTTGAGCAGCCCCAGTCCGGTGGTGAGTTTCAGGCTGTCGGTCGCCTGCCAGTCGGCGGCGAGTTCCGCGCCGTAGGTGTGGACTTTTTGGGCGTTGCGGATGACGACGGAGTTGGTGCCGAGATAGAAGGGGAGCTGCATGTCGCGGTAGTGGTTCAGGAACAGGTTGCCGGAGAGTTGCAGGCGGCGGTCTGCGCTGCGCCAGCGGGTGTACCACTCGTAGTTATTCACATATTCGGGTTCATAAGTGTAGGTTACGACGGGGCGGTCGAAGGTGATGCCCGCGCCGCCGGGATTGTAGCCGCGCGCGGCTTTGATGCCGCTGACCCATTGGTCGGTGGGTTTGAAGGCGATGTCGATTTTGGGCAGGAAGACGGTCTGGCCTTTGTCTAAATCGAGGTGCAGTGCGCCGCTGCCGCCGCTTCGTTTGTGCGTTTCTTTTTCAATGCGGGCGGCGGCCGTGATGTCCCATTTTTCGCTGGGGCTGTATGTGGTTTCGGCAAACAGGGCGCGTACGCTGTTGCGGTCGTCAAAGGTGTTGCGGCCGCCAACGTTGCGGATATCTACCCATTCGTCTTGTTTGCTTCGGAAGTAGTGCAGCCCGGCAAGGCCTTTCAGACGGCCTTTGTTGGAAAAATGCAATACCGGCTCCCATTGCAGTTCGCGGCCTTTGAGTTCGGCAGGCACGCCTTGCGGGCTGACGGTCATCGGCAGGTGCAGCCGCTCGTTGTGGTAGCGGCCGTAAACCAGTTTGTTTTCCAGTTTCAGATAGTCGTTAAGCTGCCACGAGACGTCCCAGATGCCCGATGTCGAGCCGGTTACGAACACGGGCTTTTCCTTTAAAAAACGGCGACTGGCGGTGTTGCCCATGATTTCGTTTTGCGGTGCGCGCGAACGGATGTGGTTCAGCGTCAGGCGGCTGTAAAAATCGGGATGGTTTTCGGGCGTGAGCAGGAGTTTGAAGCGTACGTTGGTGTTTTCTACGCGGCGTGGGTTGCCGGTCGGCTCGTAGGACACGAACGGTTCGTAGCTTTCGCGCTGCTGCCGCTCCGCACTCAGGCGGAAGGTAAGGTTGTTTTTCACAATCGGGCCAGACACTACGCCGGCGACATTGCGCGTTTTCTGGTTGCCCAAACCCAAGCGCAGCGCGCCTTCCCATTCGTCAGTTGGGTCTTTGGAACGCATCACCACCGCGCCCGCCACCGCGTTCTGCCCGCGCACATGGCTTTGCGGCCCGCGCAAGACTTCCACCTGCTGCATGTCCCACAGCGACTGCGTGCCGAAGGCGTATTCGTTGTAAGTGGCGGAGCGGCCGTCTATGGACAGGTTCAGGCGCGGCCGAGTGCCTGCGAAAAACGCCACCGCGCCGACGGCGGGGCCTGAGCCGTCAACGCCGCGCACGGTCGGCAAATCGTTGCCGCTGCCCAAGTCCACCGTGTTCACAGTCTGTTTGAGCAGGTCGGTTGCGGAAAGGTTGTGGCCGCTGCGGTCGATGTTCGGCGTCGAGAAAACGCGGTTGGACGTGGCGGTTTCAAAGCCGCTGCGATTGGTGCGTTCACCGGTGACGACGACTTCTTCCAACTGCACCTGTTCCGCGTCTTGCGCCGCATCGACGGCATAAATCCATTCGGAGGCAAAGGCGGCGGCAATCAATAGGGGGAGGCGGCGGAGGGTGTGTTTCTGCATTTCTTATCCTTTCAGACGGCATATATCGGGGCGGATTGAACATCAGGCAATCCAATTGCTCCGTCAGTATGCAAATATTTGTGTTTACACATTTACATAAAACAAACTATTAATGTAAAGTATAAGAAATAAGAAACAGGAATGCAAGTGTTTATCATTCACTTTACTTCCCCTCTTATCTTGTGAATCGTCCAAAAAAATCCCTCTCCTATTTTGGGGGAGAGGTTGGAGGAGGGAGATTCTGTAATCTTCATGAATTTGGCCTGTTAAACTTCCGACAGTCCTCATCCGTAGGGCGGAGCGAGGGACAAGGAAAGAGGCCGTCTGAAACGCCACCATATTGCCATTGCCGCCGTGGGAAAATATAGTGGATTAACAAAAATCAGGACAAGGCGACGAAGCCGCAGACAGTACAGATAGTACGGAACCGATTCACTTGGTGCTTCAGCACCTTAGAGAATCGTTCTCTTTGAGCTAAGGCGAGGCAACGCCGTACTGGTTTAAAGTTAATCCACTAT